>Ga0075434_100000923_pt1 | contig 23575 bp, 28 predicted proteins | sample RhiMethybrSRZTD3_FD_75298 | JGI IMG/M metagenome (GOLD analysis project Ga0075434, IMG submission 75298) | Populus rhizosphere microbial communities from Tennessee, USA - Rhizosphere MetaG P. TD hybrid SRZTD3 | ecosystem: Host-associated > Plants > Roots > Rhizosphere > Soil | place: USA... | reverse complement strand
CGCATCGATGCCTTGGCCGCGCCCACCGTGGAAAGCAATGTCGCGCGGGGTGCCGGCGGCGCCGTGCGCACAAAAGGCCAATGGTACAAGTTCAGCTACCGCTGCCAGTTCACGCCCGATCGCATGCGCGCAACCCACTTCAGCTACGTCTTGGAGCGCGAGATTCCGCGGGCGCAGTGGGAAAAGTTCAATCTCTTCTGAGCGTCCCGGCCTGGCGCGGCGCCAAGCCATTGAGGGGTGCTTGACCGCGACCGGCACCTTGGTGTGCAACAGGGCATGCGCATCGCGACCTGGAACATTAACGGCGCCAAGGCCCGGCTCGAGGGGGCCCTCACCTGGCTCAAGGAGACGCAACCGGACGTTGCCTGTTTCCAGGAGATCAAATCCACAAACGAGGCCTTTCCCGCCGCCATGTTCGAGGAGCTCGGCTACCACGTGGCGGTGCACGGCCAGAAAGGCTTCAACGGCGTCGCCGTGCTGAGCAAGCCGCGCCTGGAGGAGGTCGCGGTGCGTGGGCTCCCGGGCGATGCCGCGGATGCGCATGCGCGCTACATCGAGGTGGTGGTGCCAAACGGCAGCGCTACCGTTCGGGTCGGCAACCTTTACCTGCCGAACGGCAACCCGATCGGCACCGATCGCTTCGCCTACAAGCTCGCCTGGATGCGGCGTTTCGAGGCCCGCACGCGCGAGCTGCTGACGCTGGAGGAGCCATTTTTGTTGGTCGGCGACTATAACGTCATTCCCGAACCCGCCGACGCCAAGCATCCCGACGCCTGGCGCGAGGACGCGCTCTTCCAACCCGAAACACGCGCCGCATTTCGCGCCCTTCTCAATCTCGGGCTGACCGATGCCGTGCGTGCCTGCCAGCCCGCGGCCGGCATCTATACCTTCTGGGACTATCAGGCCGGCGCCTGGCAGAAGGACAATGGCATTCGCATCGACCACGTCTTGCTGTCGCCGCAGGCGGCCGACCGTCTCATTGCCGCGGGCGTTGATAAGTTCACGCGCGCTTGGGAAAAGCCCTCCGACCACGTCCCCGTCTGGGTCGAGCTCGCCGACGGCTAAGCTTTAAAGCCGCTGGGGCAGCGGCAGCAGTCGCCCCGCGACACCCCCGCTCCCGGAACCAGGACCTCCCCGCGACGGTTGATCCTGCATCTGGTCGAGGAGTTGCGTCATGTTGCGGATCGGGGTCGTTACGCTCGCAGTCTTGGCAGCCCTCGTTGGCGCCGTCGACGCGAGCGCGGTGCACGCAGCGACGGCAGGCGACTGGTCACGCTATCAGAACGAGCGCTTTGGCTTCCGGCTCGAATATCCCGCCAATCTCTTCCACGTCGAGCGCACGACCGAGGCGGGCGATGGGCGCGTCTTCGCCGCGGGCAACGGGGAGGCACGCCTGTTGGTCGGGGCGCTGCGCAACGAGGACCGGCACAGCGCCAAAAGCTATCAGGACTTTCTGGCGCGCACGTCCTATGCTGACTACAGCATCAACTACCGACCGCTGGGCGACGATTGGCTCGTGTTGTCGGGCGAGGCCAATGGCAAGATCTTCTACGAGAAGGCGATCCTGAGCTGCGGCGGGGAGCTGATCAGCAGCTTTGCGATGCTTTATCCCGCCGACCAGCGCGACGTCTTTGAGCCAATCGTGGCCCGTGTCGCCAACAGCTTCGTGCCGGGCACCAAGGCCTGCCGCGCGGAGAGCGCCAGTCCCCGGCATCGGCCGCAAATCGAAGCGAGCCCGCAAGCCGAGGCTTCGGTGCGGCCGCCGCGCGCGGCGAGCCGCCCGCGAGCGGCCAGCCCTGGCCCAGACCAACCGCTGACCCGGACGCATGGTTTTGCCCCCTTGGCGGACAGGATCGCCCGGGAGCGCGGCAGCGACGTCATCGTCATCATGCGGCGCACCACGCCGCCCTACGACTATAAATATGTGCGCGGTTATGCCTCGCGTTAACGCAGCGGAGAGTTTCCTGTGGCGCGCGGCCCCGCAGCCGGGACGCACACGCCTGCTGGGCGCGCTTGCCATCGCGCTCAGCTGCGGTGCCCTCGGCGTGCTGGCCGGGCGCTGGTCCGTCGAGCGCGTGCCCTCGGAGCCCGGCACGCGCACGGCAGCGCTGATCGAGGCCGTCGCCAAGGAAACGCAGGCCAAATTGGCGGTTGCAGCCCACGCGCCGCAAATGCAGGCCGCGCCGCCAACGGGCGTCTCTGCGGCCATTGCGCCCGTGGAAGCCATTGCCCCCGTGGCGCCCGGCGCTCCCGGCTCGCGCCGCGCCAACAGTGCCGTGACCCCCGAGCCGCGCCATGAGCCGGCACCGCCCGAGGCAGCCACCGGCGAGGCGACCCCGCTGTCGCGCAGCGAGCACGCCGAGCAGCAGCCGCCGTCTGTCTTGACGCCGGCCGCACGCGAGCTGCGCCGGCCGCAGCCGCGGCGTGAGCCGCAGGCGACAAGCGCACCCGATTACCGGGCTTTGCGCGACTATGTCTTGAGCCGCTGAAGCGGCGCTGCAGGCTTGGGGACGCGGAAGGACGCCTGCGTCGCACCGCACGCCAAAAATACTTCGCCTACGGATAATGCGGCAATGGCCGAGCGCAGCTCGGCCATTGCTTAGAGAGTTCTGTTGCTCGCGTCAGCGCTTCTCTTTGCACACGACGGTCAGCTGCTTGTCGGCCTCATCGCGCGTCTTGAAGGCCATCGGCCCGATCTGCACCCAGGTCGTTTCGCTCGGGCGGGCATCGACCACCTTGCACTTCTTGCTGCCTTTCTCCTGCACGATGTAATATTCGGCCGCCAACGCCGTCGAGCTCATGAGGCCGATAGCGGCGCCCGCCAGCAAAAGCTGCTTGATCATGGTTCAGCTCCAGTTTGTCATTTCACATGGCTGGCTAACGCGCGTGCCAAGCCTTGCGTTCCGAGCGCAGCGGCCCCGCGCGCGGCGACGAGCACGCCTGCGGGAGACGTCGAGCCCCTGGCAAAAGAGAGGGTTGTGCGCGAGCAAGGCGCCGCGCAGGCGGCTCGCGGGTGCAAGCTAAGAGCTGCCGTGCAAGCTAGCGGCCGAGGCCGATGGGATTGCCCTGAATGGCTTTGGGCGGTGCGCTTCCCGCCGCGGGCGGACTGGTCGCCACCTCCTTGCCGGCAACGAGGGGCGTGCTTTGCAGATCGAGCAATTCGCCATTGCCGCAGGCACGCCGGGGCTGCAAGTCACCGGCGCCCAGCGCCATCTGCGGCGGCGCTTCCGGGCTTGGGGCGAACATCTTGCGCCAGATCGCGGCGATGCCGTCGGCCTGTTTGCGCGTCTTCTGGGAGGTGGCGCAGAAGATGTTTTGGTAGATGTCCTCAATCCAGATGCGCTCGTGCGCGGGTGCGTTCTCGACCGCCATGGTGATCAGCGCCAGCGCCCGCCGCTCGTCCTTTTTGACATGCACCCCACGCCAGAGGAGGTCGGCGAGAAAGGCTTGCGCGCCCGGATGGCCCTCCTCGGTCAGGACCGACAGATAGTGCATGCCGCGTTTGGCATCGTCGGCACTCCCGGTCCCGTTCAGGTAGATCTTGGCCAGCTCGAATTGCGCATCCTTGTCGCCGAAGAAGGTCGCCGCGTGGTGCAAATAGTCGACGGCGCGCTGGGGATCGGCTCTGAGACCAATATCGGGAAGTCCGCGCTGCAGGTAGCCGGCGAGCGCGGTGAGTGCCTTGGCCACGAACGGCGCGCGGCGTCCGTCTTCGGGATCGGCATCCGCATTTTCGTTGGCGAGCGTCTGGTAAAGCCGATAGGCCTTGGCGTGGTCCGTCAAAACGCCAGCACCGGAATAGATGCGGGCCAGATAAAACTCGGCGAAGAACCGGTCGAATTCGCTGCCCTCAGCAATGGTCTGCTCGAACGCGGGGATCGCCATTTCGTAGTAGCCGGACTTGTAGGCGCCGAGCCCCTGCTCGAAGGCGAGGTCGACCGACTTGTACTTCACCGCATCGCCCGCTGCTGCGCCGCCTACGGACCCCGCAAGCCAGAGCGCCACCGCCGCTCCGCTAAATATCCGCATAACAGACAACTTCCGCCCTCCCACCCGCATGGGTCACCGCACCCTTGCGGGCCGGTCCGACTTGATCTGCATATTTCCTTAAGACGCCGCTTTGATAGGGGTTGGCCGGCGCGATCCAGCTCGTGCGCCGGCGCGCCAATTCCTCCTCGGACACCTCCAGATCGAGACGACCGGCCACCGCGTCGATGGCAATGAGGTCGCCGTCGCGCACCAGTGCGATCGGTCCGCCCACCGCAGCTTCTGGTCCGACGTGACCTATACAAAAACCACGCGTGGCGCCGGAGAACCTGCCATCGGTGATCAAGGCCACCTTGTCGCCGGCCCCCTGGCCATAAAGCGCCGCTGTGGTCGACAACATCTCGCGCATGCCGGGGCCGCCCTTGGGGCCCTCGTAGCGGATGATCAGAATGTCGCCTTCGCTGTATTGGCGCTTTTCGACGGCGGCAAAGCAGTCCTCTTCGCAGTCGAACACGCGCGCCGGGCCGCGGAACTGGAGCTTGCTCATGCCTGCCACTTTCACGATGGCGCCATCCGGCGCCAGCGAGCCCTGCAGCCCCACAACTCCGCCCGTAGGTGATATGGGGTTCGAAACCGGATAGACAACCTTTTGATCAGAATTGAATTTCACGGTTTCGAGATTCTGTTTGATCGTCTTGCCCGTGACGGTGATGCAGTCCTCGTGCAAATAGCCGCCATCGAGCAGCGCGCGCATGATCTGCGGCACGCCGCCGATGTCATAAACATCCTTGGCCACGTATTTGCCGCCGGGCTTGAGGTCGGCGATGTAGGGCGTGCGCTTGAAGATGGCCGCCACTTCGAGCAGATCGAATGCGATGCCGCACTCGTGCGCCATGGCGGGCAGGTGCAGGCCGGCGTTGGTGGACCCACCCGTCGCCGCCACGATGGTGGCGGCATTCTCGAAGGCTTGCCGCGTGCAGATATCGCGCGGACGCAGGCCGTCGGCAACACAGCGCATGACGGCTTTGCCGCTGGCCAAGGCATATTCGTCACGGCTTTCGTAAGGGGCCGGCGCGCCCGCGGAGAAGGGCAGCGCCAGGCCGATCGCTTCCGAGACGGTGGCCATGGTGTTGGCCGTGAACTGGCCACCGCAAGCTCCAGCACCGGGGCAGGCGACGCACTCGAGCGCATGCAGGCTTTGCTCGGAGATCTTGCCCGCGGAGTGCTGACCCACGGCCTCGAACACGTCGACCACGGTCACGTCCCTGCCCTCGAACTTGCCGGGCAGAATGGAGCCGCCATACATGAAAACGGCCGGGACGTTGAGGCGCAGCATCGCCATCATCACGCCCGGCAGCGACTTATCGCAGCCCGCCAGGCCGACCATGGCGTCGTAGCAGTGCCCGCGCATGGTCAGTTCGATGGAATCGGCGATGACCTCGCGCGACGCGAGCGACGACTTCATGCCCTGGTGGCCCATGGCGATGCCGTCCGTCACGGTGATGGTGCAGAACTCGCGCGGGGTTCCGCCCGCCTCGTTGACGCCGCGCTTGGCGGACTGCGCCTGCCGCATCAGGGCGATATTGCAAGGCGCGGCCTCATTCCAGCACGACACCACGCCGACGAAGGGCCGATGGATCTCTTCTTCCGTCAGCCCCATGGCATAGTAGTAGGAACGGTGCGGTGCGCGCGCTGGTCCCTCCGTCACATGACGGCTGGGAAGCTTGGCTTTATCGAACGTCTTGGCGTCCATCGTTTTCTCGTCGGATCACTGCTCGTTGCCCGCTGCCTAATGCCCAACTGCAAGCGGCCGTCCGCAGGGCCAGCCTGCGTCAGCACCCCTCCGTGGACGGAAGGCAAAACTATTGGGAATAGAACGTGTTCGCCCTCGAACACGTCAACCCCGGCAACCGCGATCCATCGCCACTGTCGTTCGCATTTGTGGCCCAACAGTGGCATGGGCACCCGGTTTCGTTGCTAACTAGCAACAGTTCCACGGGGAAGTTCCGTCGGCTCGCGAGCCCGCAACGGGCCGCGCAATGGCGCGCTCCTGCCCCCTCCAGAGCCTGCCCGCGCCGGTCCTGAGGCCGCCGCAATGCTTCGCCATGCTCGGCCGATGCCGATGGGTGCGGTCCCGGATCCCCAAGCCATGCGCCTGCTCAAGCTCCTGCTTGCCACCCCGTTGCTGGGGGTCGCCTACATCGCCTGGCCCCTGCTGACGGCCTTACAAATTCGCGAGGCCATCATCACCGGCGACACGGCCACACTCGAGCGCAAGGTCGAGTGGGTATCGGTGCGCGCCAGTCTCAAAGGCTCGCTGTCGGCCGAGACCAAGGCGCGCTTGGAAAAAGATCCCAACGCTCCGGCCCCCTCGCTGTGGCAGCGCATCAAGGCGACCCTGGCCCCGAGCCTCGCCGAAAGCGCGGTCGACCGCTACGTGACGCCTGAGAACCTGCCGTCCTTGTTTGGCTACCGCGAGACCTACCGCACCAGCATTCGCCCTGCCCTCGGCTTGCAAGAGCCGCCAACCGCGCTCGCCGGCACCGTTTTTGCGGGCAGCTTCGTCGATCGCATGCTCAGTTTTTACGCGCGCGTCCGGCGCGCCGTGTTCTATTCGCTGACGCGTTTCGAGGTCGAAGTCATCGACCGCTATCAACCGGAACGGCGCTATGTCAGCACCTTCGAGCTTAAGGGCTGGGAGTGGAAGCTCACGGCGCTTGCCGTGTTGGGTACCGGCTATTAGCGCGCCAGCAGGCAGCCCCGGTCAGCCCGAAGCTAAGCCCGGCCAGGCTCGAGATCGGGTGGCACGCATTGCTGCGCCAGCCGGCCCAGCGCGGCCTCGAAGGGGAGCACCTCTTGCTGGGGCGTGCCGAGCCGGCGCAGGGATACCGTGCGTTCCTCGGCCTCGCGCTTGCCCACCACCAAAAGCACGGGCACCTTGGCAAGGGAGTGCTCGCGCACCTTATAGTTGATCTTCTCGTTGCGCAGATCGGCTTCCGCGCGCAGGCCCGCCCGGCTGAGTGCGGCCAGCACCTCGCCGGCGTAGGCGTCTGCCTCCGAGACGATGGTCAAGACTTTCACTTGCACGGGCGCCAGCCACAGCGGCAGGTGGCCGGCCGTGTTCTCCAGCAGGATACCGGCAAAGCGCTCCATGGAACCGAAGATTGCCCGGTGGATCATCACCGGGGTTTTCTTTTCGCCGTCCGCGTCGATGTAAAAGGCCGCGAACCGGGCCGGCAGGTGGAAGTCGACCTGGGTTGTGCCGCACTGCCAATCGCGGCCGATGGCATCGCGCAGCACGTATTCGAATTTCGGGCCATAAAAAGCGCCCTCGCCGGGATTGATGCCGGTTTTGATCTTGCCGCCGGATTGGCGGGCGATCACATCCAGCACTTGGGACATGTCCGCTTCCGCTTGATCCCACAGCGCATCGGCGCCCACGCGCTTCTCGGGGCGCGTCGACAGTTTGACGACCACCTCTTCGAAGCCGAAGTCACGATAGATCGACAGGATCAGATCGTTGATCTTGAGGCACTCTTCGGCCACCTGGTCGTGCGTACAAAAGATGTGGGCATCGTCTTGGGTGAAGCCGCGCACGCGCATCAGTCCGTGCATGGCGCCGGACGGCTCGTAGCGGTGCACGATGCCGAACTCGGCCACGCGGTAGGGCAGCTCCCGGTAAGAGCGCAAGCCGTGCTTGAAGATCTGGATGTGGCCGGGGCAGTTCATCGGCTTGATGGCGAACTCGCGCGCATCCTCGGTCACCGTGGTGAACATGTTTTCGCGAAAGGTCTGCCAATGCCCAGAGGTCTCCCACAGCGACTTGTCGAGCAGTTGGGGGGCGTTCACCTCGCGATAGCCGACGGCATTTTGCCGCCGGCGCATGTAGTTGATCAGGCTCTGGAAGAGCTGCCAGCCCTTGGGGTGCCAAAAGACGACGCCAGGCCCCTCCTCCTGGAAGTGGAACAGATCCATCTCCCGGCCGAGCTTGCGGTGATCGCGTTTTTCGGCTTCCGCCAGCTGCGCCAGATAGGCGGCGAGCTCCTGATCGCTGGCCCAGGCCGTACCATAGATGCGCTGGAGCCGTTGGCCCTGGGCGTCTCCGCGCCAGTAGGAGCCGGCAAAATGGGTGAGCTTAAAGGCGCTGCCGACCTGGCCGGTCGAGGTCATGTGCGGGCCGCGACACAGGTCGAGCCAATCACCCTGCTTGTAGATCTTGATGTCCTCCCCCGCAGGGATCGCATCGATCAGCTCGACCTTGAACAGCTCGCCCTTTTTGCGAAAGTAAGCCTTGGCCTCCTCGCGGCTCCAGAACTCTTTGCTGAAGGGGGCGTTGCGGGCAATGATCTGGCGCATCGCGGCTTCGATTTTGCCGAGATCGTCGGGGTGGAAGGGCTCCTCCTTGGCGAAATCATAAAAGAAGCCGTTGTCGATGACGGGCCCGATGGTCACCTGGGTTCCAGGCCACAGCGACTGGACCGCCTCGGCCATGACGTGGGCCGCATCGTGCCGGATGAGCTCGAGGGCCTCGGGATCCGTGCGGGTGATGAGCTTCACCTTGGCGTCGGCCATAAGGGGGTCGGCGAGATCGGCAAGGCGGCCGTCGACCAGCATGGCCACGGCGCGCTTGGCAAGCGTCTTGGATATGCGCTCGGCCAGGCTCTTGCCGGTGATCCCCTGGGGGTAGGGGCGGGCGGCCCCGTCCGGAAATGTCAAGGTGATTTCGCTCATCGCCCTTTCCTCTCACTCGCTGCATACCGCGCAGGTAAGGTGGCTTTTGCGGGGGAGGGGAGCGGACCTCCCCCGCGGGGCGCCTTTTGCCCCCCGGCTCCGGCGCCTGTCAAGGGCGCATGGGAAAGCCACACTTGTGCCCAACCTGTGCGTACAATTCGGCATTTGGAGCGCGCGGGCTTGCGTTGCCACGCGTCTTCCATGTGTTAATTTCGTCCCATTTGGGGGGGCGTGGCAGCTTAGGTAGGCACCGCAATAGGCGCGCATGCCGAGTTTGGTCACGCGTTTGGCTGCGAGGGGAGAGGTGACGTGCACGCAATCCTTGGCCTATTGGCGCTGGCAGTAACCGCGCTGCTGTCGGTCCCGGTTGACGGTTATGCCCAGCAGCTACCGCAAGTAAAAGCGCCGCCACCCGCCAAGCGACCGGCAGTGGCAACCCCGGCGCAACATCAGGCGCTGACCGAGAAGCTCAACCAGAACACGGTGACGATCGTCTCGGGTAATCCCAACGGCACTTATCTCTACCTCGCCTACGACATGTCGGCGGTGTTGGACGACGGCAATGAGTTGCGCGTCCTCCCCGTGATCGGCAAGGGCGGATACCAGAACGTGGTCGACGTGTTGCACTTGCGAGGTGTCGACCTGTGCATCACGCAATCCAACATCATGAGCTATCTGAAGAAGAGCGGCGAATTCGGATCGACTATCGACAACCGTCTGGCCTACATCGCCAAACTCTACAACGAGGAGATGCACGTGCTCGCCGGCCCGGGCATCAAGTCGATCCAGGATCTCAATGGCAAGAAGGTGAACTTCAGCGACGTCGGCAGCGGAACGCAGTTTTCCACCCGGCTGATTTTCGAGTTGCTCAACATCAAGGCCGAGGAAATCAACGTCGGACAGGGCGATGGCTACCAGATGGTGAAGTCGGGCGAGATCGCGGCCACCATTCTGATCGCCGGCAAGCCAACCGGCGCGTTCGGCAAGTTCAAACTCGAGCCCGGCATGACCTTGCTACCGGTACCGTATACGGAAGTTCTGGAGCAGGACTATTTTCCTGCCAAGCTGACCTCCGAGGACTATCCCAACCTCGTCGCTAAAGGCAGCTCGGTCGACACCGTCGCGATCGGTGCGGTCCTCGCCTCCTATAATTGGGCGCGCGACACGGATCGCTACCGCCGCGTGGCGCAGTTCATCGACGCTTTCTTTTCTAAGTTCGGCGAATTTCAGAAGCCTGCCCGCCATAGCAAGTGGCGCGAGGCCAACCTGCTTTCGAACCTGCGGGGCTGGAAACGCTTTCCTGCCGCGGAAGAGTGGATCGCCAAGAACGGAGAAAGGCCGGCCTCGACCGCCTCGGTTGCACCACCGGCAATCGATCCGTCCATCATCCGGGCGCAGGCGGCCAAAGCTGCACCCAATGATCAGGCCGAGCAGGAGCGCCTGTTCCGCGAGTTCATGGACTGGAGCAAGACCCAGCGGCGCTAGCGAGGCAAATACCTCCGCAGGGGAGCGTGGCCAGGGGAGGGCGACGCGACGTGAACAATCAGAGGCGTGATCGGGGATGCTCCCCGCAGCTAGGGCGTGCGTTGGCCACCGGGCTGCTGCTGTCAGGCCTGATCCTTGGCGCTCCCGCCTTCGGCCAGACCTCGCGCCAAATTACCATCAGGGTACCTCCGGCCGTTGTCGCCGAGGCGGCGAGCCAGGTGCCCTTCCCGATCGCCATCGAGCCAGCCGAGGCGATTCCGCGCAACAGCTTCGTGCGCCTGCGCGGCTTGCCGCCCATGGCCGCGCTCTCGGAGGGCTATGTGATCGGTGCGGGATCCTGGGCGGTGCCGATCTCGGCCCTGCCTGACCTCAAGATCTCCCTGCCGGTCGCCGCCTCAGGCCGATCGGAGGTGACGATCTTGTTGGTTGCGGTCGACGGCGCGGTGCTGGTGGAAAGCAAAACCGCGCTGACCGTGGCGCAGGCCGCCAGCCCGGTCCGCGAGCGCAGCGCCGGCCCTCCCGGCGGCGCCTCGATGCTGCGGGCCGGCGTGCCCGTCGAACTCGCCCCGCCGCGCCAGGAGACGACCGCGGCGGCCCCGCCCATCGTGCCGCGCTCCCAGTCGCCGGAACGCGAACGCGCCATGCGCCTCCTCAGCAAGGGCAATGAGCAGTGGGAGGAAGGCAACGTTTCCGCCGCGCGCCTCTTCTTCGAGCGGGCAGCCGACGCGGGCCTGGCGGAAGGCGCCATGGCGCTGGCCGCCACCTTTGATGCGACCGAGCTCGGCCGCCGCAACGTGCGCGGCATCAAGCCCGACAGCAAGCTGGCGCGGCAGTGGTATGAACGCGCGCGCCAGCTGGGCGCCGGCGACGCCGACGAGCGGCTGCGGCGCCTGGGCGCCAATTGAGCCGGCGCGCCAGCGGAAGCCTGGCGCACGATCGAGGGTGCCGGCGGACCTAGCGCTGCCGGCGGCGCACGCGCCATACCCCGTAGCGCCACGGGGCCAAGCTATGCTGCCTGCCGGCGAGATCCGGCGCCGGGTCGAAGCCGTGCGTGCCCCAGGGATGGCACCGGCACAGGCGTGATAAGGCGAGCCAGGCGCCACGCCAGGCGCCGTTGCGGGCGATGGCATCGAGCGCATATTCCGAGCAGGTGGGCAGATGCCGGCACTCGTGGCCGAGCAGCGGCTTCAAGGTCCAGCGGTAAAGATGAATGGGAAGCACGGCGGCGAACCTGGCCGCCCCGCAGGCCCAGGTGGCGCGCGCGTGCCGAGGGCTAGACGCCGGCATGCTGCACCTGCTCCTGGCGCGCCTCGGCCTTGGCGAGCGCGGCCTCGACCGCGTCGAATACGAGCAGCGTCGAGGCGTGGCGTGCCTTGTAGTCCTTGACAGGTTCGAGTACGGCAAGGTCGGCCCAGCGCCCCTGCGGCGCCGACCCACCCTCTTTCAGCATCTTGCGCATCTTCAGGGCGACGTCGCGCAGCTCCTCGGCCGTGCTGCCGATGATGTTATGCCCCATCACCGAGGCCGCGGCTTGGCCGAGCAGACAGGCCTTCACTGTTTGCCCATAGGCGGATACGCGTTGATCGGTCAGCTTCAGGTCCACGCTGACGGTCGAGCCGCACAGCTTGGAGTGAGCGGTCGCGCTGCCATGCGCGTCGCCGAGCCGATCGGGCTTGGGCATGTTGGCGGCCAGCTCAAGGATGCGTGCGTTGTAGATTTCACTCAGCTGCGTCATCAGGCCCCGATCGCCTCGCCAGGTATGAAGTTCAGGGGATTCTTGCCCCAACCAGTCTAAGGTACTATATCCCACCGCAACCGTTGTTTGCTGTCGCAAACCGGGACCGGGCGGCAGCTATGGGGAAATATCGCGTGCGCGCTTGGAGATTTCAACGGCGTCCCCGTCGTTTCGGCGCGTGTCCCTCCCCGCCGCGGCGCCATGCCTCGACCTGAGTCTTACAGCGGCAAGATCAATGGACGATATCGTCGCCAAAAAGAAACGCCCGAGCGTCAGACTGGAGCAGTCGCGCCAGCGCCCCACGCGCAGCGAGGCCGAGGCCGCCGTGCGCACCTTGATTGCCTGGGCCGGCGACGACCCCGAGCGCGAAGGACTGAAGGACACGCCACGGCGAGTGACGGAAGCCTTCGAAGAGTATTTCTCCGGCTACCGGCTCGACCCCACGGATGTGCTGGCCCGCCAATTCGACGAGGCGGGCGGTTACGACGATCTCGTGATGCTGCGCGATATCCGCGTCGAAAGCCATTGCGAACACCACCTGGCGCCGTTCCTCGGCGTCGCCCACGTGGCCTATCTGCCAAACGGACGCATCGTCGGCATCTCGAAGATCGCACGCGTAGTTGAGATCTTCGCCAAGCGGCTGCAGACCCAGGAGACCATGACGGCGCAGATCGCCGACGCTATCGAGGCCGCGTTGCGCCCGCGCGGGGTCGCGGTGCTGATCGAGGCCGAGCATCAGTGCATGTCAACGCGCGGAGTACGCCAACCCGGCGTCAAAACCATCACCACGCGCTTCACGGGCGCTTTGGAGCAGGACGCCAGCTACCGCGACCGCTTCCTGCAGATGGTGCACGCGGCGCGGCCCTGAAGCCCGCCGCTGTGGATCTTTTTTGGAGAAGCGCCATGGCTTTTCTGGCATCAGCCGCCTTTGCACCGCGTGGCAGCCCGGCCGAGGTCGAGCAGGGTCTGTCATTCCAGCCCAAATTCGACGCCGACGGCCTAATTGGGGCGATCGTCAGCGATGCCGCGACGGGCGAGGTCTTGATGTTTGCCGCCATGAACGCGGAAGCCTTGCAGCTGACGCTGACGAGCGGTTTTGCGCACTTCTGGAGCCGCTCGCGCCGCAGGCTTTGGAAGAAGGGGGAGGAGAGCGGCAACCTGCTACGGGTCAGCGAGGTGCGCACGGACTGCGACCAGGACGTGCTGTGGCTGCGCGTCACCGTGGAAGGGGCCGGCGTCGCCTGCCACACGGGCGCGCGCTCGTGTTTTTACCGCAAATTGACGCTCCCGGTCGGCACCGTCGAGGCGATCGGGCTGACGCGTGGTTAAGGCTTTTTGGCCTGACTTCTGTCCCTGGCCGCGCCTCGGCGTCACTATGCGTCGCTGGCACACTGCGTAGCTGAGCATTAACCCTGAGCGCCTAGGGCTCCTTAATTCCTCACCGCTATGGTTGACGCGCGGGGCAAGATTTTAAAAATTCGATCTGTGACAAGCGCCGCATGGGGACTCGCATGAGCGATTGCAAGATCGGTTTGGCGCTGGGTGGCGGTTCGGCACGCGGCTGGGCGCACATCGGCGTGCTGCGGGCGCTGCAGAAGGCCGGCATCTTCCCGGACATTGTCGCCGGCACCTCGATCGGCGCCGTCGTGGGCGGCTGCTACGTCGCTGGCGAGCTCGAGGCGCTTGAGCAGTTCGCCCTTGAGCTGACGCGGCGCAAGGTGCTGGGCTTTCTCGACTTCAATTTCTCGGGCTCGGGGCTCATCACCGGGCAACGACTGTGCACCGTCCTCGATGCGCGCCTCAAGGAAGCTCAGATCGAACGCTTGCCTCGCCGCTTTGTCGCCGTCGCGACCGAGATTGGCAGTGGGCATGAAGTTTGGCTTTCGCGCGGGCGCCTGGTCGATGCGATGCGCGCCTCCTATGCTCTGCCTGGCATCTTCCGGCCAGTCAGCATCGACGGGCGATGGCTGTTCGACGGTGCGCTGGTGAACCCGATCCCGGTCTCGGTATGTCGCGCTCTCGGCGCTCGCTACGTCATCGCCGTCAACGTCAATTCGGATTCCTGCGGCCGCGGCACGGTCGTGCCACAAATGGAATTGCATGCAGCGGCTGATGAGATGCCGACGCCGCCGGTTGCCGAGGCCGGCCCCTATGGCTATGGCGTCGGCGGTATGCGCAAACTGCTCAAGCGCCAATTCTTCGGGCGCACCGACGCCGGCCCCGGCATTTCGCGCGTGATGATGGAGGCCTTTAACATCGTGCAAGATCGCATTGCGCGCTCGCGCCTCGCCGGCGATCCGCCCGACGTGATCATTTCGCCCAGGCTACCGCAATTCGGCCTGTTCGATTTTCACCAGGCCGAAGCCCTCATCCAAGGCGGCATGCTGGCAGCCGAGCGCGAACTGGAAGACATCACGCGCGAGCTTGCCTTGCGCCGCCCGGCGGCGCCGAGCGCCATGGCCCGCTCCGCCTGAGCGGCCCGCGAGGCGGCTCAACTGTGCGCGATATAGTCGCGCATGGCCGTTGCCTCCATCTCGACCTCCGCCACGTGATGCTTGACCACGTCGCCGATCGAAATGATGCCGACCAGCGCGCCATCGGTCAGGACCGGCAAATGCCGGAAGCGCCGTGCGGTCATCATGGCCATCAATTCATCCAAGGTATCGGCCTCCTGACAGGTCACAACCTCCTTGGTCATCACCTCGGCGACGGAGCTCGTCAGACAGTCTGCCCCGCGGGCGGCCAGCGCGCGAATGATGTCGCGCTCCGAAATAATGCCCGCCACCTCGCCCTGCGGCCCGACGACCACGATGGCGCCGATGCGCTTGGCCGAGAGCTTGTCGGCGATCTCAAGCAGCGTCGTGGTCGGCGCGGCGGTGGTCACGGCGCGACCCTTTTGCCGTAGGATGGCGGAAACGTTCATGGCAATGTCCTCCCATTCGCTGTCACAGCCAGCGGACAGGTGCCAACAAGAGGTCCCCCCGAACCAGCTTACTTCCTCCTGCGCCGCACTCCTGTGCGCCTGCTGTGCGGTTAGCGCGAGTATGACCGGGGATTGTGGGCAACTTCAGCAGGCGCCGCAAGAGACCTATTCCGCGCCCGCAGCATTGCCCCCCTCCTCAACCTCCGGCACGGGTGCCGGGCGGTCGAACAGGCCAAACATCAGCAATCCCACGTAAAAACCGCCGACGTGGGCTTCCCAGGCGATCCCTGCCGCATCGGTTAGCCCGGCCGCCCCCCAGGCCAAGACAATGTTGAGGATGGTCCAGCCGATCATCGTCAAGACGATGCGCCGATCGCGAAAGGTGGCCGGCAGGCTCAAGAGCGGAGCCGCATGCAACGGCAGAATGAGCCTGCCGCCCGGTTTAAGAGCGCGAAAGAAAAAGCGCATGGCACCGCCCATCAACCCCGAAATGGCGCCGGAAGCGCCCACCACCAAGGTGAAAACCCGGCCATTAACCAACACATAAAACAGCGCGCCGGCGGCCCCACAAATGGCGAAGAAAGCGAGAAAGCGCCAGGCATCGGTGCGGCGTGCGAGGGGACTGCCGAAGGCCAGCAGCCACGCCATATTGATGAGGAGGTGCGTGGTGTCGCCGTGCACGAAAAGATGCGTGACAAAGGAGGTGAGCGTGGCGAGTTGCCCGCCGGGGAGTTGCTCGGCCACGCCAGGCACGAGCCGCATCGGGATAAAGGCGAGCGCGGCCGTCAGCCAGGCGTCCTCTCCCGCCGGCAGCAGCCAGCGCAGCACCTGCAGAAGGGTGCACAGGCCGATCACCACGAGCACGACGCCGGGTACGTTAAAAATCGGTTCATGGCGGTCCAACGGCATCGCACTCCACGGCGGGGGTTGGCGTGAGCCCGCTTACACACTGCCAGGAAGGCTGACAACCTTAACCGCAAGTGCCGCCCCCTCGACGGGTCGGCGCGTGCTTCATTGAGGCCTGGCTGGCACGAATACTGCTCTTTTCGGGCTGCGGCGACAGGCCCCCGTCTTTTTTCGCTACAGGTGCCGGCACGCCAAGACGTTCAAGACGCTCACCATCCAAGCTGCGGTCGGTCGTTAGGCATGAAGCAAAAATCCCCGAATACGCTCTACGGCTACTGGAACGAGCTGCGCGCCGGCCGGATGGCGCCGCGCCGCTTGGAAGTCGAACCCTCGCGCATCGCCTCCATCCTGTCCGAGACTTTCATGCTCGAGCGCATTAACGCCTCCGACTATCAGTACCGGCTGGCTGGCACGCGCCTTTGCGAGCTGTTCGGCGCCGAGCTGCGCTCAAGCAACTTCCTCGCTGGCTGGCAGGAGGCCGATCAGGCCGTGCTGGCGCACCAGCTGGCCTTGATTTGTGAGCAGGGCGCGGTCGTCAGCCTTGAGCTCGAGACCACGGGGGCGGCCCGCCACGCGCTGGAATTCGAAGCCATGCTGCTGCCGCTTCTGCATACCGGCAACAGCATCAATCGCATCATCGGCGCCATGTGCCTGACCTCGCCGGCGCCCATCCTGGGCGGCGAGCGCGCCTGGCGCCGCAAGTTGCGCAAGTACGAGGTGATCTGGCCCGACGGCCGGCCGCGCGCCGTGCTTGAGCGTTGTGGCATCGGCGGCCCATTTCAGGCGCCGCAGCATTCGCCGGCGCCCAAGACCGAGCGACCGCAGTTGCGCGTCCTCGATGGGGGTCGCACGGTCTGGAAGAAGGAGCCGTCTTGAAGACCTTGCCCGGGCCGGCAAGAGAGCCTGCCGCGGCAACGTAAGGAGCCAATCCCCAATCGGCCCAGGCGTTAGGCGTTCATTAAATCAAACCCTTGATAGTGCTCTCGGCGGTCCATCGCCGCGGCTCGTGCGCACCTTGCACGGACCACCGAGGACCCCTCAGCTAGATCGACCTGAACAAGGCAACGGGTTTCGATGTTAGGCAGCCCTACGCCCTTCGCCCGCCGCTCGCTGGGCGTCCTTTCGCGCATTGCGCCGGATCGTCGGCGCCACAAGCGGCTCGCGGTCACCCTGCTCGGCCGCTTCATGCGTGCCAACAAGCAGGAGTACCCCTGCCGGCTGATGGATGCATCCGCCGGCGGCGCGGCGCTGCTGTCTCCGGTCGGCGTCGAGCTCGGCGAACGCGTCGTTGCTTATTTCGATCACCTCGGTGGCATCGAGGGCCCGGTGGTACGCGGCTGCGAGGGCGGCTTCGCCTTTCGCATTGAGGCCACTCATCACAAGCGTGAGAAGCTCGCCGCCCAGCTCACTTGGCTCGCCAACCGCGCCGATATGGCGGATACGGCCGAACGGCGGCACGAGCGCATCGCGCCAAGCAACACGGTCAGCCAGCTGGCACTGGCGGAGGGCGTCATGCTGGCGTGCAAAGTTTTGGACGTGTCGATCTCCGGCGCCTCCACAGAAACCCCGGCCCGGCCGGAGATCGGTACCGAGGTGATGCTCGGCAAACTCCGCGCGCGCGTCATGCGCCACCACGCGCAGGGCTTCGGCGTGCAATTCATCGATATCCAGAACCCGGCCGCGCTACGCCGCTATTTTGGTTGAGAGAGTGGATGGCCTGCCATGCAGCCGGAACCGGAACCGCTACAGATCGTTAAGTTAGGGTGTCTGGGTGCGGAGCAATTCGCGCCAAACCCGCTGACAAGTTGAGTCGAAATGTATCACCGGGCCTCAGCAAAAAATCAGGCCCGTCGGGTACGATGGCGTTGGTTGTCGGGGACGAGCATGACACGCGTAGGCGTTACCTTTCTGGCGATTGCGGCAAGCATCGCAACCTGGTCGAGCGCGGCGATCGCCGAGCCGATGGGCCTTCCCCGCGGGCAGGATCGAGCCTCCCCCTACATGCGTGTGTTCGGCGTGACCCAGCCACCCTACGGCTTTGTGGAATTCTGCCAGCGCATGCCCGAGGAATGCAAAACGGGACCGCTGGAGGAGCAGCGTTTCTCGGCCACGCCCGAGCGCTTAAGCGAACTGCACAGCATTAACCAGGGCGTCAACCACGAGATTACGCCCGCCACCGACCTGGAGATCTACGGCCAGACCGAGTACTGGACGCTGCCGACCACCCGCGGCGACTGCGAGGATTTTGCCCTGCTGAAACGCAAACGGCTGCTGGCACGCGGCTGGCCAACAGGCGCGCTGCTGATCACGGTGGTGCGCGATGAAAAGGGCGAGGGCCATGCCGTGCTGACCGCACGCACCATGCAGGGCGACTTCATCCTCGACAACAAGGTCGACGAGGTGAAGATTTGGCACCGCACGCCCTACGATTACGTGATGCGCCAGTCCTATCTCAACACACGCGTGTGGATGTCGCTCGATCCCAAGGCGGCCAGTTCCACCTTGCCGCTGGCGGGTGTCCAGCGCGGGCGCTGAATTCGTCCCTACCGCTACAGGTCCGGATCGCCCTCAGCCAAACTCCGGATCTGATCTCAAGGCCGGACCGGTGCATCGGTCCGGCCGTTTTTTTACGCGCCCTGGCGCCGGAAGCCGCGCGCATAGAGCTGCCAGCGCCCGACATAGTCCTCGCAGCTCTCGCGCATCCTGGCGAGATCGCGCGCATTGACCTCGCGCGTGACCTTGCCGGGTGAGCCCATGACCACCGAGCGGGGCGGGATCACCTTGCCTTCGGGGATCAGCGCGTGCGAACCGATCAGGCACTCCTCGCCGACACGCGCACCGTTGAGCACCACGGCGCCGATGCCGATCAGGCTGCCGCGCCCGATGCTGCAGCCGTGCAGGATCGCTCCGTGGCCGATGGTCACCTCGGCACCGACCTGCAACGGAAAACCGACGTCCGTATGCAAGACGCAGCCATCTTGCACATTGGCACGCGCACCGATGCGAATGGGCTCGGTATCACCGCGCAGCACGGCGTTGAACCAGATGCTGGCGTCCTCCTCGATCAGCACGCGTCCGAGCACGGTGGCATTCTCGGCCACCCAATAGCGTCCGTTCGCCGGGACCTCGACGCGGATCCCGTCGAGCTCGTAGAGTGCCATTGCGGAAAGCCCGTCGATCAGGCGTCTTCGAGGTCGAGGTCGAGGATGGCCATCTGGAACTGATAGCACAGCTCGCCATCCTCATCGTCTACCGTCAGCGTGCCAACAAAGTCCTCGCCGACGTAGACCTCCGCCGAATCCTTGATTTTCGGGCGCGCGCGCACCGACAAGGTCTTGGTGCCGAATACCTTGCGCAGATAATTCTGAATACGGACCATTTCCTGCGGATTCACGGCGATCTCCCTAGCCGCAGCCACAATCGTCGGGCAGCAGCCGCTGATCCATGGTGCGCGCCGGCTCGGGACAGCCGGCCGGGCCGACCACCTTGGCGGGAACGCCCGCAACTGTGGTCTCGGGCGGCACATCCTTGAGCACGACACTGCCGGAGGCCACGCGCGAACAATTGCCGACCCTGATGTTGCCCAAAACCTTGGCGCCGGCGCCGATCATCACGTTATCGCCGATCTTGGGATGACGATCCCCGGTCTCCTTGCCGGTACCACCGAGCGTCACACCCTGCAGCAAGGAGCAGTTGTCGCCAATGCTGGCGGTCTCGCCGATGACGATCCCGGTCCCATGATCGAGCATGATGCCGATGCCGATTTTGGCGGCGGGGTTGATGTCGACGGCGAAAATGCGCGAACTCTGGCTCTGCAGGTAAAGGGCGAAGTCGCGGCGGCCGCGCTTGAGCAGCTCGTGGGCAAAACGGTGCGTGACGAGGGCGTGGAAGCCCTTGAAGTAAAGCAAGGGTTCGATGTAGCGGCTGCAGGCAGGATCGCGATCGAATACGGCGGCGAGGTCGGCGCGGAAGGCGCGCCCGAGCTCCGGCTGCTCGCTCAGCACCTGTGCAAAAGTCTGGCCGATCAGGCCGGCATCGACGTCGGAATGATTGAGGCGCTGCGCCAGCCGGTGGCAGACCGCCTCCTCCAGGCTCGCCTGGCTCAGGACGGTGGCAAAGATGAAGCCGCCGAGCGCGGGCTCGCTGGCCGCGACCGCCTCGGCTTCGTGCCGGACGGCCGCCCAAATCGGATCGATAGAGGCAACATTGGCCCGCCGAGCGGTGGACGATTTCGCAGCCATGCTGATTGGTCTCCTCCGACCGCCGGGCGGTCGGCGCTGGCAAACGACGTAATGTGGCGCTGCGGGCGAGTCAATGCGCGACGACCACGGGGGCACCTGAGCGCCGAAGGCGTGCGGTAAGGCACGCCCTTTCCACGAGCGCAGGCTCGGCCGCAGGAGCGGTCGTAGCTTGCCTTGTAGAGCTAACCCTTCTTGGCTTCGCCCTCGATGGAGGACACGGCGGTCGCCAGGAACTCGCCCATCATGCGGCTCAGCTCCGCCTCGCTGATATTGACCCCCTTGGCCTCGAAATCCTGACGGATCTTGCGCTTGACGTCCTGGTCGCCTTTTTCCGCCAGGTCTGCCTTGCGCACAGCCTTGATGTAGTCCTCCACATCGCTGCCGCTGAGGCCTAGTTTGGCGGCCGCCCATTGCCCGAGCAGACGGTTGCGCCGCGCTTCTGCCTTGAACTTAAGCTCCTGATCCATCGCGAACTTTTTCTCGAAAGAGCGCTCGCGATCATCAAAAGTGGTCATTGCCTACCTCCTGCTGCCACCGCCGCGGGCGAGCCTTTCGCTCCCCGCGGCTCCGGCTCAGCCGTGCCTTGGTGCCTATTGACGCATACCCGAGCGCCAGCGCCAAGACAAACCGCTCAAAGGGCCGCTAAGGGGGGCCGCTACGGGGCCCTTTGCCGGGTTGCCGGCGACACCCCCGATCAGATTGTTTCTCCCCTCCCCTTCCGCTAGTGTCCGCCCCGGGCTCCCGGGAGCTGAACTTTTCGTCCAATGCTGCGGTGCGAAAGCCCCGCCCCAGCCGAGGATGGTTCGGTTTGGATCATGCAGCAGTCCCATTGAACGCGATTTCGAGGACCCCAGGATGAACAGGCGGCGTCGTGTCTACGAGGGCAAGGCCAAGGTGCTCTACGAGGGGCCCGAGCCCGGCACGCTGATTCAGCATTTCAAGGACGATGCGACGGCCTTCAACAACAAAAAGCATGCCCTGATCGAGGGCAAAGGCGTGCTCAATAACCGCATTTCCGAGTACATTTTCCTGAAACTCAACGACATCGGCGTGCCGACGCATTTCATGCGCCGGCTCAACATGCGCGAGCAGCTCATCCGCGAGGTGGAGATCATTCCTCTCGAGGTGGTGGTGCGCAATGTCGCGGCCGGATCGCTGGCCCAGCGCCTTGGCTTGGAAGAAGGCAAGGCGCTGCCGCGTTCGATCATCGAGTTTTACTATAAAAACGATGCGCTCGGCGACCCGATGGTGTCGGAGGAGCACGTCACGGCATTCGGCTGGGCAACGCCGCCGGAAATCGACGAGATCATGGCGCTGGCGATCCGCGTCAACGACTTTCTAGTTGGATTGTTTTCAGGCATTGGCATCCGCCTCATCGATTTCAAGGTGGAATTCGGCCGGCTCTGGGAAAACGAGCAGATGCGCGTCGTGCTCGCCGACGAGATCAGCCCGGATTGCTGCCGGCTGTGGGACGCCGCCACCTCCGACAAACTCGACAAGGATCGCTTCCGCCGCGATTTGGGTGGCGTGCTCGAAGCCTATCAGGAAGTGGCGCGACGCCTCGGCGTCCTGACGGAGAACCCGCGCCCGAAGGGATCGGGCCCGGTGTTGGTGAGCTCCAAGCCGCATTGACGGACCGGGGCGGCTGGGGGCATTTGGCTGGCGAGCGGCTCGGGCACGGGCCCGCCGCCTGAGCGAGGGCATGGCGTTTGAGCATGAAGGCGCGCATCAAGATCACACTGAAAGGCGGGGTGCTCGATCCGCAGGGTAAGGCGATCGAGGGGGCGCTTGCCGGCCTTGGCTTCACGGGCGTGACGGAGGTGAGGCAGGGCAAATACATCGAGGTGGATCTCGCCGAGAGCGACGAGGTGCGAGCCCGCGAACAGGTGGAGCGCATCTGCAAGGAGCTGCTCGCCAACACCGTGATCGAAAACTACGCCTACGAGCTGTCACAATGAAAAAACCTCGGCGGCTGGGCGGCGGCTTGCAGCGCGTGGTCGCGCTGGCGCGGTTCAGCCTGGGCCCCCTGGCTTGCCTGCTTGCCGCCCTTTTGGCGCCGCTGGCGGCCCAACAGATACCAGCGTCCATGTTAACGGTCGAAAGCACCGCCCCGCATCGCTATCAAGTCACGGTGCCGGCCGGCTGCCGGCAGGAGGAAGGACCAGGCACCCTCGATGCGATCTGCTCGGCCGAATTCGATGCCGAAAAGAGCGCCGAAGCTAGCGCCGCGGCCTCGTTGGTGTTCGAGGTCGGCGCCGAAGCGGTGGCCGGCGACGCCGATAAAGCCCCATCCCAGCTCGCCGCGGGTTATGGCGAGGACGTCTTCAAGAGCGAGTTGCCGGAGGCGGTGTGCGGGGAGGCCGACCGGGCGCGCGTGAAGATCGAGAACGTGAAGCAGGTTCTCGAGGAGGCACGAGTCGCCTACACTGCCGATGTGCTCTGCTCCGAGGTCAAGTTTCTGGGCCTGAGCGAGCGCCGTGCCAGCGTGAAAGTCGTGGTAACGCCCGGGGTGCGCTATCGCCTGCTGGCGCGAGCTCCGCAGGGCGAGTACGAGCAGCACAAGCACTTGATCGAGGCTTTTTTCGCCAGCTTCCGGGTGCTGCCCACCGGTTAGGTCGAGCCCATGCACGCCGCCGTCATCGTCTTTCCCGGCTCCAACTGCGACCGCGACGTCAAGGTCGCCCTGGAGAAGGTCAGCGGCCGCCCCGCGTCGCTGGTCTGGCACGGCGATGCCGCGGTACCGGCCTGCGATCTCATCGTACTGCCGGGCGGCTTCGCCTACGGCGACTATCTGCGCACCGGTGCGATGGCCGCCCACTCGCCGATCATGCGTGACGTGGTGGCCAAAGCCAAAGCGGGCACGCCCGTGCTCGGGATTTGCAACGGCTTCCAAGTGCTCACCGAGGCGGGACTGTTACCCGGCGTCCTGATGCGCAACGCCTCCCTCAAGTTTGTTTGCAAGGACGTGCACCTGCGGGTCGAGCAGCCCGACACGCCGTTCACCGCGCGTTATCGCCAGGGCGAGGTGATTCGCATTCCCGTGGCACACGGCGACGGTAACTACTTCGCGGATGGCGCCACCCTCGACGAGCTGGAAGGGGAAGGCCGCATCGTCTTTCGCTACGTCGATGCGGCCGGGAACCGCAGCCTCGCGGCCAATCCCAATGGCGCGCAGCGCGATATCGCCGGCATCTGCGATGCGCGCCGGCGCATTCTCGGCATGATGCCGCATCCCGAGCGCCTGTTCGAACCTGCGCTTGGTGGATGCGACGGGCGCGGAGTGTTCGAAAGCCTTCTCGCCAGCCTCAATTAAACGCCGCTGGCGCGCGGCCCTGAGCGCGCAGCCTGCGGCGCTCGGGGCTTTGCCCCATGTGATCGCGCCGACAATTGCGGCTATAGTGGGCCGCCTCACGTCCAGGGGTTTGCGGGGGACGCGCTCGCGCCTGAGGCCCACAGCCTTTAAAAGGTGGCGGCAATCGCCCCTGCCCGAGTGCAACCATCCTCCCTGCCGCCGGGGACACTGACAACACTAGGAAGCCCGATGCAGAAGCCTGCCCCCGGACCGGA
>Ga0075434_100000921_pt1 | contig 23590 bp, 17 predicted proteins | sample RhiMethybrSRZTD3_FD_75298 | JGI IMG/M metagenome (GOLD analysis project Ga0075434, IMG submission 75298) | Populus rhizosphere microbial communities from Tennessee, USA - Rhizosphere MetaG P. TD hybrid SRZTD3 | ecosystem: Host-associated > Plants > Roots > Rhizosphere > Soil | place: USA... | reverse complement strand
GGCGAGATCCTGGAGCTGAAAGCCACGGTCAACACGATGGTGGATCAGCTGTCGTCGTTCGCGGCCGAGGTCACGCGCGTGGCGCGCGAGGTCGGTACGGAGGGCAAGCTTGGCGGCCAGGCGCAAGTCGAAGGCGTTTCGGGCACCTGGAAGGATCTGACCGACAGCGTCAACTTCATGGCCGGCAACCTGACCGGCCAGGTGCGCAACATCGCGGACGTGACGACGGCGGTCGCCAAGGGCGATCTGTCCAAGAAGATCACGGTCGACGTCCGGGGCGAGATCCTGGAGCTGAAGGACACCATCAACACGATGGTGGATCAGCTGCGAGCCTTCGCCTCCGAGGTCACGCGCGTGGCGCGCGAGGTCGGCACGGAAGGCAAGCTCGGCGGCCAGGCGGACGTGCCGGGGGTCGCCGGAACGTGGAAGGACCTGACCGACAACGTCAACTTCATGGCGGGAAACCTCACGGCGCAGGTGCGCAATATCGCCGAGGTCACGACCGCCGTCGCCAAGGGCGATCTGTCCAAGAAGATCACGGTCGACGTCAAGGGCGAGATCCTGGAGCTCAAAGACACGGTCAACACGATGGTGGATCAGCTCTCCTCGTTCGCGGCCGAGGTCACGCGCGTGGCGCGCGAAGTCGGCACGGAGGGAAAGCTCGGCGGTCAGGCGGACGTCCGCGACGTCGCCGGCACCTGGAAGGACTTGACCGACAACGTCAACTTCATGGCAGGCAACCTGACGTCGCAGGTGCGCAACATCGCCGACGTCACGAAGGCGGTCGCGAAGGGAGACCTGTCGAAGAAGATCACGGTCGACGTCAAGGGCGAGATCCTGGAGCTGAAGAACACGGTCAACACGATGGTGGATCAGCTGTCGTCGTTCGCGGCCGAGGTCACGCGCGTGGCCCGCGAAGTCGGCACGGAAGGCAAGCTCGGCGGCCAGGCCATGGTTCCCGGCGTCTCCGGAACCTGGAAGGACCTGACCGACAACGTCAACTCGATGGCGTCCAACCTGACCTCTCAGGTCCGCGGCATCGCTCACGTCGTCACCGCGGTCGCCGAGGGAGACCTGCGCCGCAAACTGACCCTCGAGGCCAAGGGCGAGATCGCTGCGCTCGCCGACACGATCAACAGCATGAACGACACGCTGGCGACGTTCGCCGCGCAGGTCACGACCGTGGCTCGCGAGGTCGGCGTCGAAGGACAGCTCGGCGGCCAGGCCAGCGTGCCCGGCGCGTCGGGAACCTGGAAGGACCTGACCGAGAACGTCAACCAGCTCGCCGCCAACCTGACCACGCAAGTGCGTGCGATCGCCGAAGTCGCGACGGCGGTCACGAAGGGAGATCTGACGCGGTCGATCAAGGTGGAGGCCCAGGGAGAGGTGGCGGCCCTCAAAGACAACATCAACGAGATGATCCGCAACCTCAAGGACACGACTCTCAAGAACACCGAAACCGACTGGCTCAAGACCAATCTCGCCAAGTTTTCCCGCATGCTCCAGGGCCAGCGGGATCTGCTGGCAGTCGCGCGCCTGATCCTCTCGGAGCTCGCGCCCGTGGTTTCCGCCCGCCAGGGCGTCTTCTACACGCTCGACACGGCATCCGAGACGCCCCAGTTGAAGCTGCTCGCGAGCTACGCCTGCGCGGCCGACTCGCTGCGGCCCACACTGCAGCTGGGCGAGTCGCTGATCGGTCAGTGTGCCCTGGAGAAACAGAAGATCCTGCTGTCCCAGGTGCCTCAGGATTACCTGCTGATCTCCTCGGGCCTGGGCAAGTCGACGCCGGCCAACATCATCGTCCTCCCGATCCTCTTCGAGGGGCAGGTCAAGGGAGTGCTGGAGCTGGCGGCATTCAAGCGCTTCAGTCCAGCGCACGAGGCCCTGCTGGATCAGCTGACCGAATCGATCGGGATCGTGCTGCAGACCATCGAGTCCAACACGCGGACCGAGGACCTCCTGAAGCAATCCCAGTCGCTGGCCGGCGAGCTGCAGTCCCAGCAGGAAGAGCTGCAGCAGACCAACCAGCAGCTCGAGGAGAAGGCGGCGCTCCTCGCCGAGCGCAACGTCGAGGTTGAGAAGAAGAACCAGGAGGTCGAGCAGGCGCGCCTGGCGCTCGAGGAAAAGGCGCGTCAGCTGGCGCTGACTTCGAAGTACAAGTCGGAGTTCCTGGCGAACATGTCGCACGAGCTGCGCACGCCGCTCAACAGCCTCCTGATCCTCTCCGACCAGCTGTCACGCAACCCGGACGGCAACCTGAACAACAAGCAGACCGAGTTCGCCAAGACGATCCACGCATCCGGAAAAGATCTGCTGGCCCTCATCAACGACATCCTGGACCTGTCCAAGATCGAGTCCGGGACCGTCGTGGTGGACGTCGGCGAGCTCCAGATCGAGGATGTGGTGGACTACGTCGAGAGGACCTTCCGCCACGTCGCCGAGGCCCGGCGGCTCGACTTCCAGATCGACGCCGAGGGCCTTTACCCGCGCGCCCTCATGACCGACTCGAAGCGGATCCAGCAGGTCATCAAGAACCTGCTCTCCAACGCCTTCAAGTTCACCGAGCGGGGACGGGTCGCCCTGCGCATCGAGAACGTGACGTCGGGCTGGAGCCCCGGGCTCCCGACGCTGGACGAGGCCGAGTCGGTCGTCGCCGTTTCGGTGACCGACACCGGTATCGGAATTCCGCCGGACAAGCAGCAGATCATCTTCGAGGCGTTCCAACAGGCCGACGGCTCGACCAGCCGCAAGTACGGCGGTACGGGTCTGGGCCTCGCGATCAGCCGCGAAATCGCGCGGCTCCTCGGCGGGGAGATCCGGCTGACGAGCGAACCCGGCCGAGGCAGCACGTTCACGCTGTACGTGCCCCAGGTGTACGCGGCGCCCGCCGCGCCCCGCGCGGCCGCGGAGACGCAGGCCCACATCGTTTCGGTCATGTCGGACGTCGACGCCGCGCATTCGCAGGCCGAGCCCTCGCTCGAGTCGCTGGAGGTTCCCGACGACCGCGGTCAGATCGCCTCGGCGGACCGCGTCCTCATGATCGTCGAGAACGACGAGAACTTCGCGCGGTTCCTGGTGGACCTCGCGCACGAGAGCGGCTTCAAGGCCCTGGTTGCGACCAAGGGAGCCGACGCCCTCACGCTGGTCCAGAGCCAGCCCCGCGTCGACGCGATCACGCTGGACATCCAGCTTCCCGTCATCGACGGATGGCGAGTGCTCGAGCGCCTCAAGAACGATCTCGGCACGCGTCACATCCCCGTCTACGTCATCACGACCGAGGAGGAGACCGACCGTGCCTTTCCGATGGGCGCGATCGGCGCGCTCCAGAAGCCGATCAAGACGCGCGCCATGCTCGAAGAGGTGTTCCGGGAGATCCGCTCCGCGGTGGATCGGACGCGGCGGGAGTTGCTGCTGATCGGTCCGGACGCCGAGGCACGGGCAGAGATCCGCGAGGCCATCGGCACCGAGGGAGTCGGCGTCGCCGAAGTGGCGGGGCCGGCCGAGGCGCTCGGCGCCCTGGACGCGAACGCGTTCGACTGCGTGGTGTTCGACCCGGGCCGCAAGAGTGTCCGCGATTTCGAGGCCGTGGCCGAGGTCGTCCGGCAGTGCGCGACGCGGCGCATTCCGGTCGTGCTCTGGCTGCCGGAGGACGGCGTCCTGGACGATCCGGAGCTGGACCGCCTGGACCGGCTCTTCCGCAGCGGAGCGGCTCGTCCGGCGTGGTCCCTGGATCGCCTCGTGGACCAGACGCTGCTGCGGCTGCACCGTCCAGTCGCGCGGCTGACCAGTTCCGTCCGCGAACGGATCGAGCGACTCTACGGAACGGATCAGGTGCTGTCCGGCAAGAAAGTGCTCATCGTCGATGACGACATCCGCAACATCTTCGCGATGACGAGCGTCCTGGAGCGGCAGCGGATGGAAGTCATCTCCGCGGAGACCGGGAAGGAAGCCATCGACCTTCTCGATAGGACGCCCGACGTCGACATCGTCCTGATGGACGTCATGATGCCCGGCATGGACGGCCACGACACGATGCAGGCGATCCGCAAGACCGGCCGGTTCAAGGACCTTCCGATCATCGCGGTGACGGCGAAGGCGATGAAGGGCGACCGCGAGAAAACGCTCCAGGCCGGCGCCTGGGACTATCTCGCCAAGCCGGTCGATACCGATCAGATGCTTTCGGTGCTGCGTTCGTGGCTCTGCCGTTGAACGTGGCGCATTCGGACGACAACGGCGAGCAGGTCAACCTGCTCGCGGTCGACGACAATCCGGGCAAGCTCCTGACGCTGTCGGCGCTGCTGGCCGACCTCGGGCAGAACGTCCTGACGGCGTCCTCCGGCCGGGAGGCCCTGCGCCTGCTGCTGCACAAAGAGTTCGCGGTCGTGCTGCTCGACGTGCACATGCCCGGAATGGACGGGTTCGAGACGGCTTCTCTCATTCGCCAGCGCAAGGCCTCCGAGCACACGCCGATCATCTTCGTGACCTCCTATCCCGACGACACGCACGCCGCGCGCGGTTATCAGCTCGGAGCGGTGGACTACATCCTGGCCCCGGTGCAGCCCGAAGTGCTGAAGACCAAGGTCATGGTCTTCGTCGAGCTGTTTAAAAAAGCGGCGCAAATCCGGGCACAGGCCGCGGCGCTCGAGCGACGCGCCACGCAGCTCCAGCGGCTCACGCAGGCCTCGCTGGCGATCAACTCCGCGCTCACGCCGGGCCAGACGCTGCAGGTCGTCGTGGATTTCGCGCGGGCGATCCTCGGCGTCCATCAGGCCGTCGCCGTCGCGGCCCCGGACGAGAAGTGGTACGCCGCCCGGACTGCCGTTTCGCTTTCGCCGCAGCAGGAGGAAGCCGGCGAGCGGCCGGTCCTGGAGGATCGCGCGGCCCTCGTGTCCTTTCTCTCCGCGGCCAGAGGCGCCGTGCTTCGCCCCCGCGGCCCCGCCGTGTCGGAATGGGACGGCCATCTAGGCGCCAACGGAACGGCGGCCGCCGGCTGGCTCGCGGCGCCCCTGACCCGGGGCGACGGGCGGCCGATGGGGCTGCTCCACGTGCTCGACCGCTGCGAGGGGGACTTCTCCGAGGACGACGCGAGCGTACTCACGCAGCTCGCGCAGATGAGCTCGATCGCGATCGAGAACGCGGTCAACGCCGAGGCTCGCGAAGCCAACCGCATGAAGGACGAGTTCCTCACGACGCTCTCCCACGAGCTGCGCACGCCCCTGGCCGCGATCGTGGGTTGGACGAGGCTTCTGCGCACGGGGCGGCTCGACGCCGACAGAACCGAAGGCGCGCTCGAAGTCATCGAGCGCAACGTCATGGCGCAGACGAAGCTGATCGACGATCTTCTCGACGTCTCCCGGATCATCACCGGAAAGCTCCGCCTGGCCGTGGCGCCCGCCACGCTGTCCTCGTCCATCGCCGCGGCGATGGACTCGATGCGCCCGGCGGCCGACGGAAAGCAGATCGCCGTGCGCTTCCAGAACCAGGTCCCGGCCGGAGAGGACCAGGTGCTCGGCGACCCCGACCGTCTGCAGCAGATCATCTGGAACCTCATCTCCAACTCGATCAAGTTCACCCCGCCGCGCGGGCAGGTGACGATCACCCTCTCCCGCCGGGTGTCGGGCTTCGAGGTGGAGGTCGCCGACACGGGGCAGGGGATGACCCCCGAGTTCCTGGCGCACGCCTTCGATCGCTTCCGCCAGGCCGACAGCTCCCGGACGCGCGCGCACGGGGGCCTGGGAATCGGACTCGCCATCGCGCGCCACTTGACCGAGCTTCACGGAGGGTCGATCTCGGCCGAGAGCCCTGGTCCGGAGCTGGGATCGCGGTTCCGGGTCACCCTTCCGGCCGTGGCGCTGGGCGTTGCTCCCGCGATCCCGCGGGAGCCTGACTCGCGGCCCGCCGCTCCGGAGCGCGATCCCGGATCCCTCTCGGGCATTCGCGCCCTGGTGGTCGAGGATCAATGGGACAGCCGGGACCTGATCGCCGAGATCCTGCGTTCGGCGGGCTGCGCGGTCGAGACCGCGGGCTCGGTCCCCGAGGCTCTCGAGGCGCTTTCGGGACCGCGCTTCGACGTCCTGATCAGCGACATCGGGATGCCGGGGGAGGACGGGTACTCGCTCGTGCGGAAGCTCCGACAGTCCGGCGACCCGCAGATCCGCGACGTCCCCGCCCTCGCCGTTTCGGCGTACGTTCGGGAAGAAGACCGAATCCGGTCGCTGTCGGCGGGGTTCCAGATTCATCTCGCCAAGCCTTTCGAGCCGGTCGACCTGCTGCTCGCGGTGAGTCGGCTGACTCACCGCGACGTTCCGTCCCCGGCGCGGCAGGTCGGCCCGTCGGCGCAGCCCCAGATCCTCGTCATCGAGGACGACAGCGACGTCCGCGAGGCGCTGCGAGAGCTCCTGAACGCGTCCGGTTACGTGGTCGACGTCGCCGAGAACGGTCCGCAGGGCATCGAGCGCCTGCTGGCGGGACGGCCGCGTGTGGCCCTCGTCGACATCGGTCTGCCTGGACTCGACGGCTATGCCGTCGCCCAGCGCATCCGGAGTCTCCTGCCCCGAGAGGAAGTCGCTCTGGTGGCGTTGACCGGACGAACGCATCCCGAGGACGTGGAGAAGGTCGTGTCCAGCGGCTTCGACGACTACTTGCCCAAGCCGGTTTCGTTCGACAAGCTCGACGCGCTGCTCGCGCGGCGGCTTTCCGTCTCGCCGCGCCCGTCGGGAAGCTGACGACTACGCCGTCGTCGCGAGCCGGTCCAGCCAGTCCGGCGTGATCCCCCGGGTGCGGAGCGTGTGCAGCACCCGTTCGGGTGTGCCCCAGTCGCTCCAGCTCGACGCCGGAAGGGCGGTGACTGCGAGGCGTTCCGGCAGCACGGCGAGGACCGAGTCCGAGAAGCCGGCCGTGGGAGCGTAGGCGTACGCCTTGTCGAGCGCGCGCGCCCGGGCCAGGGGCTCGGCCACCGGACGGATCGGCTCGAGCGCGCCGGCCAGGGACGGCATGGATTCGCGAGCGGCGTCCAGAAAAGCCTCAGCCCGGCCGACCATGACAAACGTATTCCAGAGGCAGCCCTGCGTCAGGCAGACGCGCGCCATCTGCGCGGAGGGTTTCTCCCAGAAGCGGACCACGCGGCGGACGCCGGGAGAGCCCAGCCGGGCTCCCGGCTCGATCCAGCCGTAGCCGGTTTCCGCGGAATCCGGACGCGCGCCCACTAAGAAAATTCGGTCGAGGTCCCGCGCCGCCAGGCCCGCCAGACGCAGCACGTGTCGCATGAACGCCGCGTCGTCGGCGACGAAGTGATCGGAGGGAAAGACCGCGACCGTGGCCCCCGGATCCTGTCCCGCGATCCACTGGACCGGAAGCAGGATCCCGGCCGCCGTGCCGCGATCCCGAGGCTGGACCAGCACCTCCGGCGCCGGGGCGCTGGCGAACTCGGTCGCGAGAAAGGGCTCGTGCGATCGGGTCGCGACCACGACCGTTCGTTCCCGGGGAATCGCGAGCTCGACGCGATCGAGTGTCTGGCGCAGGAGAGAGCGCGACCCCAGGAGCACCGCGAATTGCTTGGGGCGGCCGTCGGGATGAATGCGTTCGATGAGTGGTCGAAGGCGCTTGCCTTCGCCTCCCGCGAGAACCACCGACCAGAGGCGGCCGGAGGCCGCGTGCAAGGCGGAAGCGCGGAGGCGAGAGGCGGAACGTGTCGAAGGAGAGACGGTGTGCGACGTCGAGGCCGACCTGACCATGGAGCTTGCTCCGAGATTGTGAGACTCACGTATATCACCGCGCGTCGCCGGATTCCACAGTGCTGTGAAATCATTGAGGCGCGGGGCCGTAGCTCAGTTGGATAGAGCAAGAGTTTCCTAAACTCTAGGTCGCCGGTTCGACTCCGGCCGGTCCCACCAGCCTTTTCGAACGCGTCGTTCGACTCCTTATTGGAAGGAGACGACAACATGGCCAATGTCAAACCCTCCTCCACGGCACCGGCTGCCACCCTCCCGTTGGCCGCCGCCATCTTTCTCTTTTCCGGAGCCTTCATTGTCGAGACCGCGCTTGGTCAAACACAAACCCCGCCTCCACAGGTACCGTTCTCCTATTACAAGCTCAAGGAAGTGAACCTCCCCGAGGAGAAGCGCCCGCCGGTGAAGTACACGCCCGAGCAGCTTCAGCTCAAGAGCGTGGGCGGCGAGCTGCCGACGTACGACGGTGAGCAGTTTCACCTGACCCTGACCGGGCAGTCGGTCGAATCGGCCGACGCCGCGCGGCGGCTCGTGGCTCAGTTCCTTCAGTCGCTGCAGAGTCCTCTGAAACTCGACGACCAGATCCGGTTGAGCGTCGACAAGAAGACCGGGAAGCCCGATGCGCAGTTTCTCGAGCAGCAGGTCCGCGCTGGCCGAGACGCCACGACGAAGAATCTGACCGGCAAGTTCAACCCCGTCGGCCCGGGCTCGACCCAGATGCTCGACGAGCTGGAGGCCGACCTCAAGAAGCAGGCGCAGGGGAACGTTTCCATCTACCGGTTCGACGAGTACTTCAACGGGGTCCTGATCGACAACACCGCGATCGCGGTCAGCAACCAGACAGGTCGGAACCTTTCCTCCCTCCTCGGTCGCTTTTTCAACGTCGTCGCGCCGACGAACAATCGCAAGCTCTCGCCGGCGCAGGCGGTGCCGATTGCCGTCCGGGAAATCAAGGCGACCAACAAGTACGACAAGGTGACGGGAGACGCCGAGCACGCCACCCTCGTCCTGGTCCCCTATGGCGAGGGTTTCAAGTACGCCTGGAGGACGATGATCACGGCGGACGGCCCGTACGAGGTCTGGATCGATGCCGAGAACGGGGCGGTGCTTCAGCTCCTCGCGCGCTTCTACTACGCGGACAACGCGAAGGGGCTGGCGTTCTCGCCCGATCCGAACGCCCCGACGAACGAGATGTCCTTCGAGGTGGATGCGCCGAGCGGCGGCAAGTACACGCTGAAGAAGACCGGGGTCGTCGTGCTGACGAACAACGGAACGGACGGGACGTCCGGCATCGTGCAGGTGAACGACGACGGGTCGGGCACGGCGAACTTCGACGTCGCGCCGATCAACGGAACGACCGTCGAACACACCAACCAGGCCGGCTACAACGGACTGTTCCAGCAGGTGAACGTCTTCGCCCACATCTTCAACGAGCGGCGGTACTACATGCTGCTCGGAAGCCAGGATTTCGGCCAGGTCAACGTCACGTTCAACATAACGGGAGACAACTCCTTCTGTTGTCCGCCGCAGTACTACACCGGTACGGCGACGACGGGTCCGGGGGCGACGACATGCACCGGCCCCTGCAACTGGGATCTGAAGTGCTACAACGCCGGAATCGACGGAACGATCATCGCCCACGAATTCGGGCATCAGCTCAACGGCAATCAGTACGCCGTTGGAGGCGGAACGGACCCCTCGAACGTGAACGAGGGGATGGCGGACTTCTGGGCGTTGACGACATTCAATACGGACACGTTCGCGAAATGGTGGGTGCACGATTGCGCGGCGGCCACGCAGTCCGGAATGGCGCCGCGCCGGGCCGAGGTCCTGGACATCTTCGGCCACAGGAACTCGTTGCCGTGTGCGTCGAACGAGGGGCATTCCGCGGGGCAGATCATCGCGTGGGCGAACTGGAGTGCGCGTCAGGGAATGAACGAGGTGACGGGGTGGGGCACCCTCAACATCAACATGGCGCTGATCAAAGCAATGACGACGGCGGGAATCGGTCTCGCGAACCTGGGCACGGATAAAGGCGTTCACGACTCCTACCTGGATCTTCTGAAGCAGACGGCCCCGCAATTCAGCGGGTCCCGGCTGATCCACAAGCTGCTCGCGGGTTACGCCCGGGCGGGGATCTTCCTGGCTGTGAAGGACGCCGTACTCGACATCTCGGACAATTACCTGGACAAGAACGCGGCGACCGGCCCCACGTTCACCATCTGGACGGGCCGGGACTACGCGTTCAACGGGACGAACGTCGATACGAGCTCCCAGCCATTCAACACACAGTTCGAAGTCGAGGTCGCCAACGACGAGGCGTTCTCGACCAATCTGAAGAGCAGCGGCTGGCTCGGAGGAGTGGTGGCCGGCGATGGCGGTAAGGCCACATGGACACTGCCGGTGGCGGACTGGAAGAAGCTGAGAAAAGGGACGGACCTCTACTACCGTTTGAAGACCAAAGACAGTGCGGGGGCCAATCTCCGGCAGTCCTGGAAGCCCGGCAATGGATTCTTGGTCGGTGTCCCCGTCGGACGGGCGGCGATCAACGGCACGGGCACGCAGGATTGCTCCTGCTCGGCGGCGGCCGGTACCTTGAACAATGCGATGGCGCTGGTGCCGCTGCTTCCGGTCGGCGCGCTCTGGATCTACCGAAGAAAACGATTCCCCAACGGCGAGCGCGGCTGAGGACGTCCGGACCGACGTCCTCATCGTGCGGCCGCGAATCGTCGAGCTTCTGAATCGCTATTTCGGGTACGACGTCTTTCAGTACATCGTTCCCGATCCGGCGGTCGTCTATGCCGTCATGCTCGGATCGGGAATCCTGCTCTTTATCCGGCGGTGCCGGCGCAGCGGCCTGAGTCTGGAGCACGCCACCGGCATGGCGCTCTGGGCTGCGCTTGCGGCTCTCGCGGGCGCCCGGATCTTCTATCTTGTCCAGCATCTGGGCTTCACCCTGGCCCATCCGTCGGTACTCCTCGAGATCAACGGTGCGACCGTGTCGTTCGGCGTCTACATGGGAGGCGTTCTGGGCGCGGTTCTGTACGCCCGCGCGAAGCACGTCGTCGCGCTTCCCCTCTACCTCGACGTCCTCGCGTCCGTCCTCGGTCTGGGACCAATGATCGGACGCTGGGCATGCTTCCTCAACGGCGACGACTACGGAAAGATATCCAACGTCCCCTGGGCCGTGAGATTCCCCCACGGCAGCTATCCGTTCCTCGATCATGTCCGGCGAGGGCTGATCAGCCCGATGGCCGATCTGTCGTTGCCGGTTCATCCGGTCCAGCTCTACCTTTCGCTCAAGGGGCTGGTTCTCTTCGTCGTTTTCTCGTTTCTCTGGAGGAAGCGATACTTCAAGCCGGGCGCATTGTTCCTGCTGTTCTGGATCTGCTATGCGGGTGCGCGCTTCGTTCTGGAGTATTTCCGGGGCGACCACGACCGGGGATGGATCGGGGCGTGGTCGACGGGACAGGTCTGTTCGGCGGTGATCGCGGCGGCGTCCGTCGTCGGCATCCTCGTGGGCTTCCGGGGAAGGATTCTCCGCCCGGTCCCACCTGCTCTTTCTATGGACTCGGCCGTCTCCCGCTGAGCGCGTAGCCGGGATAACTCTCGCGCGCCGCCGCCGAAGCGGACAGGTCGATGTCGACCGTCGCGAATGGCGCGTCGAGGGTCGTCCGCGCCAGAACGTTTCCGTACGGGCCGATGATCCAGCCGACGCCGCCGAACGCACCCGACGGATCCACGCGATTGGACGACAGGCTGAATGCACCCGAGCGGACCGCCGCGACCACGCCCACCGACAGCCACTTTTCCGTCGTCGCGGCCGATGTCGCGCGTGGAGACAGGACCAGCTGCACGCCGCGCGCGGCATAGCCGGCGTAGGCTTCCAGGGCCCACAGCTCGGTGCAGATATTCAGACCGAACGACCACGTGTCGGCGCGGTACTCGATGAAATCGGAATCCCCCCGGTCGAACCACCGCGCTTCCCAGCTGCCCGGCTCATCCGGCAGGAAGAACTTGCGGCGCAAAGGGACAAGGTCTCCGTTGGCGGACCAGAGGAATCCCTGGTTGAAGGGGCGACCGCCGATGGTGACGGGACGGGTCCCGACGACGTGCGTGACACGCAACTCGGGGAGGCGATGGCGCCAGACCTCGCTCGCCGCCTGTGCGGCCGTCCAGCGGGCCTCGTCGAATCGCTCGTCCTGCCAGACGGCGTCGACCATCGCGAACTCCGGCAGCAGCACCAGCTCGGAGGAGTACCGCCCGGTGTGCTCGCACAGCGCGGCCCACGCGATGGCCAGCGCTCCGGGATCGTGCGGGAGCTCGCAGACGGTGACACGCATGGCCGCTTCGAGGCGTGAGGCGGACGTCTACCAGACCCGAACGCGTTCCGCGGGCATGAGGTACAGCCGCTGCCCGGGCCGCACGTCGAACGCCTCGTACCACGCATCCAGGTTGCGAACCGCGTCGGCTCGGTACTCGTCCGGCGCGTGGTCGTTGCTGGCCACCTGTGTTCGCAGCGCGCCGTCTTTGATCTTCCGCCGAAGGGTCTGCGCATAGGCGATGAAGAACTCCCGGTCCTGCTCCCGCACGTACTCCGCGTCTTTGGCCCGGCTGCCGAGCGTCCTGCGGTAAGCGTCGAACGCGGCGCCCAGGCCGCCGAGATCCGCGACATTCTCGGTGAGCGTGAGCTTGCCGTCGATCCACAGGCCGGGGAGCGGCTGATACGCCGAGAATTGATTCGCGAGCGGCTGCGTGAGCTCCTGGAAACGCTGCTTGTCCTCGGGAGTCCACCAGCCGCGCATCCGGTGCTCGGTGTCGTACTCGGCGCCGAGCACGTCGATGTAGTGCGTGAAATCGTGCCCGAGGAGCGCCCCGACGGAACCGTAAGCCGCCGCATCGGATGAGGCGTGATCGTACTTGGGAGCCTCCAGCAGCGCGGCCGACATGACGTACGCGTTCTGCTGGAACACGAGAATCGCTCCGACCGTCTGCGGTGAGATGTACCAGTATTTCAGGTTGACCGGCTGGCCGAGCCGGGCCACGGCATTGCGGTAGGCGCGGTCCCGGACGCGTTGCTGGTTGCCCAGCGGGTCGGCCGGGTCCACGATCAGCGAGGAATCGTCCTCCCATTGATCCGGATAACCGATTCCCACGTACAGCGTCTGCAGCTTCGACAGAGCGCTCGCCTTGGTGGCCGGGGACATCCACGTCGCGCCCTCGACCCGCTTCGTGAGCGCCGCGCGGACGTCCTCGGAGATCCGCTCCACGCGGGTCTTCTGCTCGGCGGGGAAGTAGCGCCGGACGTACATCTTCCCCAGCGGGCTCTTCATGGCCGACTGCGTGGCCGCGAGCGCGCGCTCGGCACGGGAGGGCTGCGACCCGACGCCGGTGGCGGCGCGCAGTGCCAGCGCCGGCTCGGCAAAGGCGTGCGGCAGCAGGTCCGCGACATCGTGAATGGAGTGGAAGCGCAGGTAATCCTTCCAGGCCTCCAGCGGTTGCGACGCAACCTGCGCCGCCAACCCGGTCACCGCGGACGGCTGCCAGACGACGAACTCTCCCTGTCCGGCCAACCCCGCCGCGTCGAAGAAGACGGTCCAGTCGATCCCCGGGGCCCGCTGCGCGAAGTCGGAGCGTGTCCAAACGTTGCCGGCGTTGTGGTCGTTGGACGACGCCTCGCGCGTGCCGTGGGTCTGCGCGATCGCGGTTTCCAGCGCGAGGACCGCGGCCGCGCGCTGCTCGGTGCGGTCGAAGCCGGCGAGCCCGAGCAGCGTCTGGATGTATTCGCGATACCGCGCCCGGAGCGCCTCCTTCGCCGGCTCGGCGCTGAGATAGTCCTCGCGGTCCGGAAGGCCCAGCCCTCCTTGCACCAGGAAAGCGGTGTTGGTCTTCTCTCCGTGGATGCTCTGCTCGACGGAGAGCCCCAGCACGCTGGCGGATTTGTAAATGCCGAAGCCCATCGGGTCGACGTCGGCGCGCATTCCGCGGGCGAGCAGGCGGGTCAGCTCCGCTCGGTCCGAGACCTTCGCGATGGGATCGAGCGTCGACTGGAGCGACGCGAGGCCCCTGGACTCGATGGCCGCCTCGTCGAGGTAGGCGGCATGGAAGTCCGCAACCTTGCGCTCCGGAGAGCCGGCGGGCGCCGCCTTGGCGGCTTCGAGCAGCGTCGCGATGCGGCCGCGGTTGATTTCCTCGAGCTCGTCGCGAGCCGACCACCGCTCCTTGCCCGCCGGGATCGCGGTGGCTTTGAGCCAGGCGCCGTTGGCGTACGCAAAGAAATCGTCGCCCGGGATCAGGCTCGCGTTCACCGTGTTCTCGAGCCGCGCGGCGGGCGGGGACATATGGCCCCACGAAACCACCGCCGTCAGGAGGACCGACAGCGCAACAACGGGAATGAGTCGGCCGGCGCGTGTTCGATCAATCATGATGATCCGGAAGATACCGATGGCTCGGCTTGCTGTCGCCGCACCTGGCCGACAACTTTGGATCAGTTTCGGACATCGGTGCCCGCACCGGGCCCCGCCGCCGTTTCGGCGGTATGCTGTGTTTAGCCGGCCTTTCCGCACATGATCGCGCGCGACCAGCTCATCGAAGTCCTCTTCGTGATCTCCCGGCACTCGCTGCTGCTGGACATCGCCGGGCCGGCGGAAGCGTTTCGTCTTGCCAACCTTCACCGCGAACGTCGCGGACTGCCGCCACGTTTTCGTCTCGTCTTCGCGGGGCCGACGGAAACGCTACCGACGTCGGTCGGGCTGTCGCTGGGCGATCTCGTTCCGTTGCCGGAACGGCTCGGCACTCCGACCTGGGTGGTGGTGGTCGGCCAGCCGGCGGCCAACCTCGCCCGGGTCACGCCGGAGATGGCGGCCGTCGCGCGATGGCTGAAGGAGCGGCTACGCGACGAGCTCCTCGACAAAGACACGCCGCATCGTCTGTTGACCATCTGTTCGGGCACGCTGCTCGCCGCGCGGGCGGGGGTGCTCGGCACTCGGCGTTGCACCACGCACCACGAGCTCTTGCATCTGCTTCGAAATCTGGCGCCGCAGGCGCAAGTCGTCGAGAATCGCGTGTTCGTGGTCGACGGCCCGATCGCGTCGAGCGCCGGCATCACGGCCGGAGTCGACGTCTCGCTGCACCTCATCGGCGAGGAGTGCGGCGAGGCGCTGGCGGCCGACGTCGCCGAGGACATGGTGGTCTATCTCCGGCGGTCCCCGCGCGACACCGAGCTGTCGCCCTTCCAGATGCATCGCCGCCACCTCCACCCGACCGTGCACCGGGTGCAGGACGCGATCGTCACCGACCCGCAGCGCGACTGGGACATGGCGTCGCTGGCGCAGGTCGGTCACGCGACCGAGCGTCACCTGTTGCGGCTGTTCATCGACCACGCGGGCATCTCGCCGTTGCATTACCTCCGGTTGATCCGGCTCGAGCGCGCCCGCCAGTACCTCGAATACGGCGCGACGGTCACGCGCGCCGCCGCGGTGGCCGGCTTCGGATCCGACCTGCAGCTGCGCCGCGCCTGGAACCGACAGTGGGGCGGGTCGCCCCGCGACGTGACACGCGCGGCGGGGGCGGCCGCTCCGGGGCGGCGCGCACCGCGCCTCTCACGATCTCGCGCCAGCCGCGCGTAGCGTGAGGGGCGACGCATCGGGCATCCCGCCGAGCGAAGTCACTCCGCGCTCGGCAGCGACTTCAGGTACTCGACCACGTCGTTCTTCTCCTGGTCGGTCAAACCGAGCCCGAAGAACGAGTCGTAGTGGTTGACGACGTCGAGCAGGGTCGCGAACCGGCCGTCGTGGTAGAAGCCGCCCTTGGTGTGTGTCCATAGGCCGCCGAGCGGCGAAGTCCGGTAACGGTGGTCAGGCGCGCGGTTGGCCTGGAAGTCGTCGATGCCGATCTCGGCGGGAGTATGCAGATTCCAGCCGGGCTCGGTCCAGAGCGGCTCGAGATGGCAGCTGTTGCACTTCGCCTTCCCGGAGAACAGCTCGTCTCCCCGAGCCGCGGCGGCGGCATCGAAGCTACCCTCGGGCGGCGTCGGAGCCGGAATCGCGAGCTGATAGAACTGGAGCGCCGCGAGCTTCGACGTGATCCGATCGTCGTCGGGGTTCAGGTTCGGGTTGACGTTGGCGAAGCCGTTGGCCGCCGCGATCGGAAACTGGGCGGCGTCGTTCAACCTCGGGTCAAAGAAACGCCCCTTGCCGTGGAGCTCCAGGTTCGCGACGAAGGCATTCCAGTGAGGCACCGAGCCCCATCCCGTCCACGTGTGAAGGTTCACACCGGCGAGCCCGAAGGCCGGCGGGATGAGCGTGGCGGCCGACTTGCCGTCGGGGCGGAACCCCTTGCCGTCGAGGAAGAGCTCGGCGTCGAACTTGCCCGGGCCCCAGCTTGAGAGCACCTTCCGCGTCGTGGCGTCGGGCACCCCGAGCAGCGCGTCGACGGCGGAGAGATCGGGCGAGAGGTTGACGATCGCCCCCACGTTCAGGTCGCGGTTGGGCCAGCCGTCGAGCCGGTGGCCGATTCCCGGCGCGAAGGAGTTGTCGACGGTCGAGTGACAGACGGCGCACTGAAGCCCGACCGACTGGAGTGTGCCGCTGCTTGCGAAGAAGCCGGTCACTCCGACGACGGCGTTGAGCTTCAGTAGAGCCAGCGTGTTCGCCGGATCGTCGAGGTTCACGCGGCCGTGCTTCAGGTCGCTTTGCAGCGAGCCCGGCAGGGCGTCGACGTCGACCTTGAGGCCGACGGCCAGCGCCGTGTTGGGGCTGACGCCGGGACCGACGCCTCCGAGCGCCGCGCCCTCGATGGCCTCGTGCAGTTTCAGCGTGTCGCCCCAGAACGCCTCGTCACCGAAGGTGTCAAAACGAAAGATCTGGCGGCCCTGATCGAGCGTCTCCAGCGCGTGGTCGCGTACCGCGTCGTCCGCGGATCGAGCGGCCCGACTGCGGGCCTGGGCGCCCGCGGACTTGTCGATGACGGTCAGAAAGATCGCGCACGCGACGACGACGAGTGCAGACACGACGGACCGGTAGTGAGTGTGCATGACAACCTCGACGGGACGGCCCGCTCTCTCGGCACCGTGCCGGTCGGTTCCGTCTCCAATTAGAGAAGAGTGTCGAGCGTCGAATTCCTTACGGCGATGGCGACCCCTTAATGGGTCGTTAAGAACGCGGCGCGAAGCACTGGTCTTGCATTGATGAGAGAGCCGCAACGCGTCGCGCGTGAGCGCGCGCCGCAAGGAGGAACACATTCGCCACCAACGGGACCTGTACCTTTCCGATGACGAGATCGTGCGGCGCATTTGCGCGGGGGAGTGCGATCTGTTCGAGCAGCTCCTGAAGCGATACAACCGACGTCTCTATCGAGTCGCACGCACCGTCCTCCATAACGACGTCGATGCCGAGGACGTCGTGCAGGAGACGTGGCTCCGGGCCTTCGCGAATCTCCGCCAGCTCACCGTGCCCGCATGCTTCGCGGCGTGGATCACTCGCATCGCGCTGTACGAGGCCTGGGCGTGCGCCCGGCACAACCGGCGCGAGCGCACTCCGGAAGATCGGGACGGCCGCGCCATGGGCCTCGCCTGGTCGCCGGCCGATCCGGAGCGCGCGACGGCGGATCACGAGTTCGTCCGGCTTCTCGAGGAGGCGATCGATGGCCTGCCCGAGAAGTACCGGCTCGCCCTGATCCTCCGCGGGGTCGAGGGCCTGACGGCGGAGGAGGCGGCCCGACATTTGAAGGTGTCGCGGGTGACGGTCAATACCCGATACCACCGCGCCCGTGCGCTGCTGCGCGCGAGGCTCCTGGAACGTGTGGGACTGTTGCCGCGGACGTTCGAGTTCGCGGGGCGTCGGTGCCGGCGGCTCCGCCTGCGGGTGATGCAGTCCGTCGTGAGAATGCGCTCGCCGCTCGGAACCGGCGAGCGAGGGGAGGGGACGAAGCCTCACGGCCCCGCCCCTCTCCCCGCGGTCGACCCGCTCGTCAATGAGCGTGCGCGCTCATCCTCGAGCTGAAGAACAGGAAGAAGTTCGAGCCGACCTCGATCGCTCGGTTCGCCGCCTCGGCGTCGTCCATCTTCCGCGAAGACGTGATGCCGCTGCTTCCGTCGGCGGCGGGCCAATCGCTCTGGAAGAGAACGAGGACCGGCCGCACCTCCCACCAGATGGGACCCGTGTTGACGCGGGAGGCGTCGACAACATGGCTGTGGTTGGGGGTCGGTACGAAGACCGGAGCGGTCGGAGGACCGGTCTTGCCGAGGGCGGCCAGGGTTTCGGACAGGTCGACGGATGTGGAGTGCATCGTGCACGTCCCGGCGACATCGTGGTTGGGATCCGGACACTGGGTCGAAATGGCCGGATTCACCTTGGCTTTCCAGGCCTCTGGCAGGAAACCGAACGTCGAAAGGAGCGCGTTCCCGAGGTCTGTGCCGCAGAGCTCGCCGGGCCGCGGTTGCACGTCCGGACATGGCATGGCGTCGGCCGGATTCTTGTCGCCGTCCACCGAGAAGAACGGAATCAGGACGTAGAGGTGGGCTGTGTGCTTGAGGTCCCCGCCCGCCGGGTCTTGCGTCGGTTCGGTCACCGCCTGACAGATCGGAATCTGCATCTCGCCGGGGTCCGATTGCGCGGGTATTCCGTTGAAATCCAGATCCATCGTCGGCTGGTCGACGCAGTCGAAGTTCTGAAGGTACGTGAACGTGACGAGCCGGTCGTTGCCGAACCCGTTGGTCTGGTTCGGGGCGAGCTGCGCCCGTGCGCTCGCGCCGAGCGCGAAGCAGCCGAGGGTCGCGAGCGCCAGCCTCCGCAAAAGACACCGACGGCGCAGCGGCGGGACGGCCGTCGTCGATGAGAGCTCGAGCATCGGATCCACGTTTCCACCTTTCCCTTTCTGAGTCGTCGTCGAGACGGGCTCCGTGGGCTCGCTCTCGCGCCGCTCACAAAGGAAGAGTGCGCAAACCGGGCGCGATGACGGGCTTAAGCAGGGGCTAAGATTCGAATCCGTCTTGCGACGGGAAGCGCGGCGCCTGGCGCCGGCGATAGAGTTAATGCCGAGGTAAGGTCCGAAAGATGAACCGAAACGCCCTCAATTGCGCCACGGTCACGGCAGCGGCACTGGCGCTCGCGGCGCCTGCGGTCCGGAGCCAGCAGGCTGCGCCTCCGCGGACGGCTCCGACACCGACAGCCTCCCGCGAAGCGGACCCGCGCCTGATCGAGCGCGGTCGCTATCTCACCCACGACGTCGCGATGTGCGTCCAGTGTCATTCGCCGCGCGATCGGAAGGGCGCGATCATCCCCGGCGAGGAGTTCCGCGGAGCGCCCAACCCGTTCCCGCCTCCCTTCGAGGGAGTCCGATGGGCGATCCGGTCGGTCAACATCCGAGGCCTCGGCGGACTTCCGGAAGAGGCGGTGATTCATCTGCTCACGACCGGCATCGGGCGCAACGGCACACCCCCGGACCCGCCGATGCCGCCTTTCAAGATGTCGAAGGCCGACGCCGAAGCAATCGTGGCCTACCTGCGCTCGCTCGACTGACGACTCGGCCGGATCTCGGGCCCCGATCTCCCGGATAGGATTCTCGTATGGCTCCCGAGGTCGAGCTCTACGACGGCTACTACGGTCACCTCTCCGACGCCGCCCGGCGAGCGGTGCGGCGCGAGACCTACGACGAGGATCTGGGGCAGGCGAGCTGGATCACGCTCGCGGAGGCGCGCGAGTGGTTTCGGCTCCTGGATCTTTCGGCCGGACGGAGGGTGCTGGAAATCGCTTGCGGATCCGGAGGCGTGACCGAGCGCATGGCGAAAGAGACCGGCGCAAGTTGCGTCGGTGTCGACATCAATCCGCACGGGATCGACGCGGCGAAGACGAAGCCCCGCGATGCGGACCTCGCGTCCAGGGTCTCCTTTCAGCTCGTCGACGCCGGGAAGCGGCTGCCGTTCCCCGACGAATCCTTCGACGCCGTCTTCTGCAACGACTCGATCAACCATCTGCGCGGCCGACTCGACGTTCTGCGCGACTGGCATCGGGTCCTTCGGCCGGGCGGGCGGCTGCTGTTCACCGATCCGATCGTCGTGACCGGCCAGCTCTCGAACGAGGAGATTCGCGTTCGTAGCTCCGTCGGTTTCTTCCTGTTCACGCCGGCCGGGCACAACGAGCGCCTGCTGGAGCGGAGCGGCTTCGCGTTGAACGAAGTCCGCGATGTGACGGAGGCCGTCGCTTCTGTTTCTAAGAAATGGCGCGACGCCCGCGCGACGAGACGTAAGGCGCTGGTCCGGCTCGAAGGCGAGACCGGGTTCGACGATTTGCAGCGCTTCCTGGACGCTGTCCACACGCTTTCGAGCGAGAGGGGCTTGTCGCGATTCATGTACCTCGCGTCGAAGCAATGACCATTCTGGCTGCTGCGCCGCTTCTGCTCACGGGCGTCTGCGCGCCGGCCGCAGCCCGGTCCGGCGTCGAGCTCGACCACGTCTGGATCATGGTGTCGCCGAACGCGCCGGAGCGGACCGCGCTGACGAACGCGGGTTTCCAGTTCGCAGCCGAAACCAATCGGCACGACGGGCAGGGCGCCGCCTCCATCGCCGTCGAGCTCGAGAACGGCTACCTGGAGCTGATGTGGCCGGACACAACCGTTTCGATAGCACCCGGTCTGGAGCGGGCGGCCGAGAAGTTCCGGCAGCGCATGCTGTGGCGCTCGAGCGGGTGGTGCCCCTTCGGCATCGGCCTTCGTCGGACGGGTGCCTCCCGCGAACCGTTGCCGTTTCCGACATGGTCTTGGACGGCGGACTGGATGCCGAAGGGCGAGGTCATGGAGATGCTCACGCCCCGCGACGATACGCGGAGCCCGGCACTCTTCATCGAGCCGTCCGCTCTGACCGACACGAAGAAGCAGGCGGCACGGGGCTCTCTCTACCCGCACCCGATCGGCTGCCGCCGGATCACCGGAATCCGCCTGATCTCGCCTCAGTCCTATGAGTCGATCCCGGCATTGAAGTACCTCCAGGCCCAACGCGTCCTCGACGTCGACCAGGGGGACGCGTGGCTGATGGAAGTGACCTTCGACGACGGGAAGGCGAAACGATCGAAGGACCTCCGGCCGGACCTTCCGCTCGTCATTCGGTACTAGAACTAGCGCGAGTCCGGTCCCGGGATCCGGAGGCTGCGGCGCATCATCCAGTCGCGCCATTTCTCGGGCAGGATCGACGTCATGGGGATGAGGGTGCGGGCCATCGCGCCCACGCGATACCGGGCGCGCGGATGCTCGGCCTCGAACGCGTGGGCGATGACACGGGCCACCGCCTCGGCGCTCGTTCCGCCCTTCTGGAAGTCGCCGTCCATCGCCCGCTCGGCGCCGGCGTAGAAGCTCCGATACGGTCCGGGCCGCGACAGAAGGGGCGCCACCAGAGAGCGCGCGCGCTCGGTGAATCGCGTCGGTACGGGCCCGGGTTCGATCACCGCGACGCGGACGCCGAACGGATAGACCTCGACGCGAAGAGCGTCCGAGAGCGCTTCCAGGGCGTGCTTGGCGGAGCAATACGGGGCGGCGAAGGGAACCGGGAGACGGCCCGCGACCGACGAGACCATCACGATCGTCGCGCGGCCGGCTGCGCGCAGCGCCGGCAGAGCAGCCCGTGTCACCTCGAGCGTCCCGAAGAAGTTCACGTCGAACTGGGCCCGCCACTCCTCAAACGTCACGTCCTCGGCGGATCCGTACTGCGCGTAACCCGCGTTGTTGACGAGGACGTCCAGCCGGCCGGCTCGGGCGAGGACCGCGTCGACCGCGGCCCGGATCGACGTGCCGGACGTCACGTCGAGGGCCAGGGTCTGGAGATCGCCCCGTTCCAGGTCGGCCAGGTCGTTGCGGTTTCGCGCCGTGGCGAAGACGCGGTGTCCTCGCCGGGCCGCTTCGAGGGCGGCGGCGCGCCCGATCCCCGACGAGCAGCCGGTGATGAGGACCACCTGTCGCGCGGCCACTCCCGGATGTTACCCTTCCCCGGGAGCCGCCTCCCGAGGTAAACCCGGGCGGCGGCGTCCTCGTCTAATCGCATGTGTCGGCCCTGCCCATGATCGCCCGCGAGACGGCGGCGCCCGCCGACGAGGCGAGGCTCATCCGGGAAATCCGCTCCGGGAAGACGGAGCTCTTCGAGTATTTCGTCCGCCAGTACCAGAAGAAGATCACGCGCGTGGCCTATCGCTTCCTGCGCGACGGGGGAGAGGCCGACTGCGCCGCGCAGGAGAGCTTCCTGCGCGCCTATCAGAGCCTGGACTCCTTCCGGGAAGGCTCGACGTTCGAGACGTGGCTCACGCGCATCTGCATCAACTGGTGCAAGGACCGGCTGAAGCGGCGCCGCCTCGTTCTCTACTTCCACCAGAGTCCGTCGCGCGACGAGGAGTCGGGGGAGGGGCCACAGGAGTGGGCGCCGCATCCGGATCCATCGCCGGAGCGTCGGGCCGCCGGCCGCGAGATCCGCGAGAGGTTGCGCACCGCGATCGGAGCGCTCTCGCCGCGGCAGCGCGCGATTTTCACGATGAAGCACTTCGAAGAGATGTCGATCCCCGAGATCGCCGAGGTCACCGGTCTCGACTCGGGGACGATCAAGTCGCACCTGTTCCGGGCGGCCCAGAAGATCCGGGGCCGTCTCGGAGACTTTCAGAGCTGAGGAACCCAGAATGGACCGTACCGTGTCGGACAAGCACCTGACCGACGCCGAGCTCTTCTCTCTGGCGGCGCCGGCCTCCGGAGAGCCGGAAGCGCTGCCGAGGCACCTCTCGGAGTGTCAGGCCTGCAGCCGCGCGCTCCAGGAATGGCAGACGGCGCTGCGGCAGATCGGGGAAGAAGAGGTCGAGGAGATCGAGCGGCGGACCCCGCAGCAGTGGCGGGAGGCCGAAGGCGCGACGATGGCGGCCATCCGCCGGTCCGCTCCGCGGGCCCGCCGGAATCCCTGGCGCTGGGCCGTCGGGATCGCGGCCTCGCTCGCGATCCTGGCGCTGGCGATGCCGTGGAGGCAGGCCCCGGCGCCGGTGGCCTCCTCCGCCAGCACGGTCGAGACGGCTGCCGACGATTCCGGCCTTTCGCCGGCCGACCGCGACGACGACGCGCTGCTGCGGGAGGCGGCGTACCTGGCGCGCGGCGGAGACGACTCCTCGGACCTCGCGATGGAAGAGAGCTTGTGAGGCGGACGCTTCTCGTGGCGGCGGCACTGCTCGCCGCCGCGACGGTCCGGGCGCAGCCGGCCCGGGCGATCGAAGGGAAGTGGTGGAAGCGCCCCGTCGTCGCGAAGGCGCTCCAGCTCACGCCGGAGCAAACGGCGTCCTTGGAGAAGATCTTCGCGCGCTCCAAGCCCAAGCTGATCGACCTGCGAGCCGATCTCGAAAAGAAGCAGTTCGAGTACGAGCAGGCCATGCAGAGCGATCCGGTGGATCGCAAGGCCGTCGAGGCGAAGATCGAGGCGCGCGAGACGGCGCGGAGCGCCCTTCAGAAGGAGCTCGCGATGATGGAGCTCGACATGAAGCAGGTGCTCACGCCCGAGCAGAGGGAGCGCCTCATGCGGATGCGCGAGAACGCCAGGCAGATGATCCGGGAGCAGCGGCGGCGGTCTCGGGACGATGCACCCGAGGAGGACGCGGCGCCTCGTCAGAAACCGTCGCGGTAGCGCTCTTCTTTCCAGGGGTCGCCGCGCATGTGGTACCCCTGCTCCTCCCAGAATCCCGCCTGGTCTTCGCGCGTGAGCTCGATCCCTTCCGCCCACTTCGCGCCCTTCCAGAAATAGAGGTGGGGAATCACGATCCGCATCGGCGCGCCATGCTCGGGAGCCAACGGAACGCCGCCGTGGTGCGTCGCCAGCAGGTTCTCGTCCCGGTCGAAGTCTTCCAGCGGGACGT
>Ga0075434_100000919_pt1 | contig 23605 bp, 24 predicted proteins | sample RhiMethybrSRZTD3_FD_75298 | JGI IMG/M metagenome (GOLD analysis project Ga0075434, IMG submission 75298) | Populus rhizosphere microbial communities from Tennessee, USA - Rhizosphere MetaG P. TD hybrid SRZTD3 | ecosystem: Host-associated > Plants > Roots > Rhizosphere > Soil | place: USA... | reverse complement strand
CGCCCAGATCAGTGCTCGCATCGGGGTTCTTCGGATCGAGCTTGATGCTCTCCTCGTACCACTTGATTGCATCCGCGTAGCGCTCCGCGTCGAAGTAGGTATTCGCGAGCTGGACGTACGCGCCCACGTTCTTGGGATCGCTTTTGATGATCGTCTGAAGGCTCTGGACCTTTCCCTCGTCGAGCGCCGGAGGCGTACGCGCACCGCCAGCCGCCTGATCGCCACTTCCCGCGCCTGCTGGGGAGGGTGCCGGTGTCGCCTGCTGCAGTTGAACGGCGGTCGCGCCACGTCTCCCTGCCTGCTGTGTTCCGATTACCCAGCCGAGAATGATGCCGAAACACATTCCGGCAATGGCGAAAACGATGGATTCGGACCTCATTCCAACGTCATCTTATCGCAGCGTAGCCTGGAACACTCGGCGAGCGCGCGGACCAGATCGGGGTCGCTCATGAGGAGGATCGCGCCGTGAGCGGCCGGCGTCATCTGGTGGTCAACACATCGAGGAATTCGTGGACACTCTGCGCAAGGCCGACGAAAATCGCGTGGCTGACGAGCGCGTGGCCAATCGACACTTCGTCGAGATGCGGCAGGCGCCGGAACAGCACGAGGTTATCGAGATCGAGATCGTGTCCCGCGTTCACGCCGAGCCCCAGCGAATGTGCAACTTCCGCAGCGCGCGCGTAGCTGGCAAACGACTCGCGTCCCCGCGGCTCCCCGCGCTCGAAGGCGCGCGCGAACGGCTCGGTATACAACTCGACCCGGTCGGCGCCCATGTCCGCCGCCCAGCGGATTGACGCCTCGTGCGGATCGACGAACAGACTGACGCGGACGCCGTCCGCACGGAGATCGGAAACCACGCGCCTCATCGTGTCGCGCGGCGTGTCGGACGACCATCCTGCCTGGCTGGTGATTTCGCCCGGATGAACCGGTACGAGCGTGCACTGATCCGGCCTGACTGCATGCACCAGCTCCAGCAGATCGGGCCGTGGATCGCCCTCTATGTTGAACTCGATTCGCCCCTTCATCGGCTGTAAGTACGTCGCGATGCCGTGGACGTCGGCCCTCGTGATGTGCCGCGCGTCCGCGCGCGGGTGGACGGTAATTCCTGGCGCGCCCGATTCCACGCAAACCTTGACTGCCTCGAGCACCGACGGAATCGATCCGCCGCGCGAGTTGCGCACCGTCGCGACCTTGTTGACGTTGACTGAAAGTTTGATCAAATCCCAAATCCCAAATCCCAATTCTCAGATCCCAATGTTGCGTGGTCATTGGAATTTGGGATTTGGAGCTTGGGATTTGGAATTTTACACGGGCGCAATGAGATGTTGTCTGACAGTATTCGCTATTTCCTCAGCCCACGCGGAGATCTCGCGCTGATCCTGTCCCTCGATCATGATGCGAAGCAGCGGCTCCGTTCCCGAATAGCGGATGAGCAGCCGGCCCTTGCCTGCCAGCCGCGTCTCGACCGTTGACATCACCTGCGCAACCTCCGGCACCGTCTTCAAATCGACTTTGCGATCGACCCGGACGTTCACCAGCACCTGCGGATACGTCGTCAGCTCCGATGCAAGATCGGATAGCGATCGGCCGGTTGAACCCATCGTGCGCAGAACATTGAGCGACGTGGCGAGACCGTCGCCGGTGAACAGATATTCCGAGAAGATGACGTGGCCGGATTGCTCGCCGCCGAGCGCCAGGTCACGGCGAATCATCTCCTCCATCACGTACTTGTCGCCGACCGGACAGCGAACCATGTCGATACCGGCGTCGCGCAACGCGATCTCGAGGCCGATGTTGCTCATCACGGTCGCCACGACCGCGTTCCCCTTGAGACGACCTTCACGTTTCATCTGCTTCGCGCACATCAGCATCACGGCATCGCCATCGACGATCTGTCCTCGTTCATCCACGAAGATCGCGCGATCGCCGTCACCGTCGTACGCGATGCCGAGCGGGTAACCGCCGTCCACGACCGCGCGCGCGAGCGGCTCGGGCGCGGTGGAACCGCACTTCAGGTTGATGTTCCGTCCGTCCGGCTCGCAGCCGATGCAGCGCACGTCGAAGCCCAACTCTTGAAACAGCCGCGGCGCAATCGTCGTCGTCGCACCGTTGGCGCAATCGATGATCAGCCGCCGGCCGGACACAGCTTCGACATTGGGGAGAATGGCGCGCAGATGCGAGGCGTACTCCGCGCGGTAATCGACCTGTTCGACGGCTGGAGCATCGCCGCCCGGAACCTGCCATGACGCGTCGGCAATGATGCCTTCGACGTGCTTCTCGAGTTCCTCGGTGAATTTTTCCCCGGCTCCCGAGAACACCTTGATGCCGTTGTCCTCGAACGGATTGTGCGAGGCCGAAATCACGACGCCGGCGGTATACCCCATTCGCGGCGTGAGGTACGCGATTGCCGGCGTCGGAATGATCCCCGCGCCGGTCAGCGAGCCGCCCTGGCTGTTGATGCCGAACGCCAGCTCGCGCTCGATCCATCCGCCGGATTCGCGCGTGTCGCGTCCTGAAAGGAATTTCGGCGACTTTCCGTGTCCGAGCGCACGCGCGAGCGCCGCCCCAAGCCGGCGAACCGTGGGCGGATCGAGCGGATAGGTACCGGCCTTTCCGCGAACGCCATCCGTTCCGAACAGGCGGCTCATCGAATTCGAACTTTCACTTCAGATGGTTCGAGGCGAACCACTCCCACCCGCGCGGGCGCGACCACGGTCACCGGCAGCTGAAACTCGCCAGTCTTGAGTCCCTCCACGTCGACGCTTGCGTCGAACATCCCCTCGTCGCTCGTCATCGCTTCACGCGGGCCGCGCACCCATGCCGTGATGCGCGAGGGAACCACTTGTGCACGCCCGGTCGAATTCCTGAGTTTCACCGGTATATCGCCGACCGACCACTCAACGGGAGCGGGCGCCACGACAACGGCGACCCGCGCCATCTGCGGCGTCCGCAGACGAACAGACGTATCGACGACACCGATGTTCACCGTTTCAGTAACCGGCGCGGACGCACCGGAGACGGTCACCGGCTCGGTGATCGCCTGCGTCATTCGTGAAAGCACGCTCATAGGACCGAGGACCTCAACGGTCGGCGGCTCTGCAGTTACTGTGCCGATCACGAATCCATCAGCCGGTTCTCCCTCCACGGTGGGGACGACAGGAACGGTCTTGCTGCCGGAAGGTTCGAACGCCATCGACACAGTCGATGGGTTCACCTGCACGACATCGACTCCGAAGGGAGTCCGCACGTCGTCGCCGTCAAGGTGAAACAAGCGCTGACCCGAGCGCGCTGAGCGCAAATCAAGCACCGCGACCAGCTCACCGGCGGCTATCCGGTTCAGCGCGCCTGACGAGCCGCGCACGCGCACGTCCACCACGGTCGGCGGCTCGCCAACCATTTCGAGCTGCGATGGAAGGTTGGTGAACTCGAGCGGGATTCGGAGCGAACGCTCAACGGTCTGCTCACCAGCGACCGCCACCCAGAGAAGCGCGGCGAGCGCGATTGACACGAATTTCAGGCCCAGATGATGGCGGAAGCCGATGTACGGCATCAGGCGAGCGAGCTCCGCGCCTCTTCGGCGCGGCGAATCCGTCTGCGGCGGTAGCCCATCAAGGTCGCCAGGCGCGATCGCAATTGTTCGGCGTTGAACCCGCGTTCGAAGTCGCCGCCGATCGCCAGCGAAATCGTGCCGGTCTCTTCGGAGACGACGATTGCGATCGCATCGTTTTCTTCCGTGAGCCCGAGCGCCGCGCGGTGGCGCGTTCCGAGGTCGCGGCTGACGCGCGGGTTCACCGACAGCGGCAGGAAGCACGCGGCAGCGGCCACGCGATCGCCTTGAATGATGACGGCGCCATCGTGCAGCGGCGAAGCCGGCTGAAAGATGCTCGACAGCAGGTCGTACGTAATCAGCGCGTCGAGCGGAATGCCGCCCTCGATATAGTTACGAAGGCCAATCTGCCGCTCGAGGACGATGATGGCGCCGATATGCCGCGCGGCAAGATTGGTCGCCGCCGTCACGAGCTCCTCGATGGTTTCGTCAGCGTGCTCGGCGCGTTCGAAATAGCGGAAGAACGGCGCCCGGCCGAAATGCGCGAGCGCGCGGCGGATGTCAGCCTGGAACAGGACGATGATCGCAAACACCACATAGGCCGCCAGATTTCGAATGACCCAGTTGACGGTCTCGAGCTGCAGCCACTGAGAGAGGAAGTACAGGAGAAGGAGGAACCCGCCGCTCAACGCCATCTGTACTGCGCGCGTGCCGCGGATGAGCAGCAGCAGCTCGTACAGCAGGAACGACACGATGGCGATATCCAGCGCATCGGCCCACCCGATGTCGGGGCGTCGAAGGATCGTTGTCAGCCAGTTCATGAGTCGACGCGATGATACCGCCGAATCTCGTCGGCGACGCGTGCCACCTGCAGCATCTCACCTACCGCATGCACGCGGACGACGTGCGCGCCCGCGAGCACCGCGGCCGCGACGGCCGCTGCGGTCGCCCAGTCGCGCGACGCCGCCGGCACGTTCCCGCCGATCGCGCGCGTAAGAAATGACTTGCGCGAAGGGCCGACCACGATTCCGCATCCGAGGTCGGCGAATTCGTCGAGGCGTGAGAGCACCTCAAAGCTGTGCGCCGCTTCCTTCGCGAAACCGAGACCAGGATCGATCAGCACGCGCGACTTGCCGATGCCGGCGCCGGCCGCGAACGCCATGCTCTCCCGCAGCTCGTCGAGCACCTCGGCGACGACATCGCCGTACGACGCCTGCTGATACATGTCCCGCGAGCGGCCGCGCGTGTGCATCAGGATCATGGCCGCGCCGCGCCTCGCGACGACATCGGCCAGCTCTGGCTCGTATCGCAGGCCGCTGACATCGTTGACGATGGCGGCGCCGGCCGCGAGCGCGGCGTCTCCGGTCTCGGCGCGGTATGTGTCTATCGAAATCGGGACGCTGACGCGCTTCGCCAGCGCCTCGACGACCGGAATCGTCCGCCGGCGCTCCTCTGCGGCATCAACCGCCGACGCGCCGGGGCGGGTCGACTCGCCGCCAATGTCGATAATGCCGGCGCCCTGCTCCGCCATCCGCATGCCGGCTTCGACCGCAGCCAACGGATCGAATACGACGCCGCCGTCGGAAAACGAATCGGGCGTCACGTTGATGACGCCCATGAGGACAGTGCGTTCGCCTAAGGAAAGATGTCGTCCGCCGGGAAGCGGAACGGTGAAACGTCTACGCGCCTGCGTGTGTTATTCCTGCGTGACAGGACGCGGCGGGATCGGCGGAACGATGGCCGGCCGCTCCTTGGCCTTCGGCGCGGGCGGCGCCGCCTGCGGCGTCGCGGGCGCGGCGGGCGCCGGTTCGTCCAGCGGCTCGCCGGCAACGATGCGGCGAACCTGCTCGGAATCGAGCGTCTCGCGCGCAAGCAGCGCGTCGGCCATTTCGATCAATCGCGGCTTGTACTGCGTGAGGATTTCCTGCGCGCGGTTGAACGCCTCGGTGATGAACCGCTTCACCTCGTGATCGATCTTCAACGCCGTGTCTTCGCTGTAGTCCTGATGCTGAGCGATCTCGCGGCCAAGGAAGATCTGCTCCTCTTTCTTGCCGAACGTCAGCGGGCCCATCGAGTCGCTCATGCCCCACTCGCAGACCATCTTACGAGCGAGATCTGTCGCGCGCTCGAGGTCGTTGCCCGCTCCCGTCGTGATGCTGCCGAGCGTAATCTCTTCCGCGATGCGGCCGCCGAGCAGGATGCAGATCTGATCGCGCAGGTACTCGCGCGAGTAGTTGTGCTTCTCGTCGATCGGCAGCATCGTCGTGAGGCCGAGCGCCATGCCGCGCGGGATGATCGTCACCTTGTGGATCGGATCGGCGTGCGGCAGCATCACTGCGAGCAGTGCGTGACCGGACTCGTGAATGGCGGTGATGCGCTTCTCGTTCTCGCTGATGATCATCGAGCGCCGTTCGGCGCCCATCAGCACCTTGTCCTTCGCAAACTCGAAATCGAGCATGCGGACGACCTTCTGGTTGTAGCGGGCCGCGTTGAGCGCGGCTTCGTTCACCAGGTTTGCGAGATCGGCCCCGGAGAAGCCTGACGTGCCGCGCGCGAGCACTGCGACGTCGACATCGTCTGAGAGCGGAATCTTCTTCGTGTGAACGGCGAGAATGCCCTCGCGCCCCTTCACGTCAGGCCGATTCACCACGATGCGGCGGTCGAAGCGGCCGGGACGCAGGAGCGCCGGGTCGAGCACGTCGGGACGATTGGTCGCCGCGACGAGAATGACGCCTTCGTTCGACTCGAAGCCGTCCATCTCGACGAGCAGCTGGTTCAGCGTCTGCTCGCGTTCATCGTGGCCGCCGCCAAGGCCGGCGCCGCGGTGACGGCCGACCGCGTCGATCTCGTCGATGAAGACGATGCATGGCGCATTCTTCTTGCCCTGCTCGAAGAGATCGCGAACGCGCGACGCGCCGACGCCGACAAACATCTCGACGAAATCGGAACCGCTGATCGAGAAGAACGGCACATTCGCTTCGCCGGCGACCGCACGCGCCAGCAGCGTCTTGCCGGTTCCGGGCGGGCCCATCAGCAGCACGCCCTTCGGGATGCGCCCACCGAGCTTCTGGAACTTCTGCGGCTCGCGAAGGAACTCGATGATTTCCTGAAGTTCGTCCTTCGCCTCGTCGACGCCCGCCACGTCCTTGAACGTCACCTTCTTCTGCGCGCTCGAGGACAGTTTTGCCTTGCTCTTGCCGAAGGAGAGCGCCTTGTTGCCGCCGCTCTGCATCTGGCGCATGAAGAAGATCCAGAAGCCGATCATCAGGAGGATCGGCGCCCACGAATACAGCAGCGCCGCCCACGGGCTCGTCGTCGCTTCACGAGCCGAGACGACGACGTTGCGCTCGATCAGCTTGTTGGCGAGACCTTCGTACTGCGCCGGCGCATACGTACGAAAACTGTCACCACTCTTGGACGTGTAAGTGATTTCGTTGCCGACAATGGTGACGCTCGAGATCTGGCCCGAGTCCACCTTCGACATGAATTCGCTGAACTTCTCCGCCTTCTGGCTCGGCTGGAACCGCGTGGAAATGTTCCACACGAGTATCCCGACCAGCACCAGAACGATCCAGAACGCGAGGCTTTTCAGGGTCGAATTCAAAAAATTCCTCCCACAAACGGAGTTCTCAAGAGTATCACTTTGGCGCGGGCTTCTGCTGTATTAAGACCAGCTTTCCGCGCCGAAGTTCCACGCGCCCGCCAGGCACATCCATACCGGCCGAGGTTCCGGTCAACACAGCCATCGCGGCCTCAACGTGGTCGAGCCCGACCTCGCGCCCATCCGCGCAACCACGCAGCGCCCGCAGAAGAATCCTCCGTCTCAGGGGCACGGGTTCGGCCATCAGGACCGACGCTTCAATCGTGACGCCACCGGCGGTCTCTTCAATCAGCTCGACGCAGCGGCGAGTGGCCAGCTCATCGAGCCATTCAGCATCCTCGCGGATTACGCTGGCGGCACGAGCAATCGCGGGACGCGTCGCACCACGGGCCGCGCAATCGAGCTCGGGCAGCACGACGTGGCGGATCCGGTTCCGCGGATTGTCGAGATCGTCGTTCGACTCGTCCTCGATCCACCGCTCGCCGCGCCGGGCAAGATAGTCCCGGAGCTCCGCGCGCGAAACGTCGATCAGCGGCCGAATCACCCGGCCCCGCCGAGGACGAATGCCGGCAAGACCCGTCAGACCAGCCCCCCGAATCAGCTTCAGCAGGAACGTTTCGGCCTGGTCATCCTGCGTATGGCCGACCGCAACATGCCCGGCGCCCAGGGCGTCGGCAGCCTGCTCCATAAAGTCATATCGGATCCTGCGCGCCGCATCTTCTACCGACAGGTTTCGGCCGCGCGCATACCCTTTGACGTCTTCGGTTTTCACCACGATTCGAAGATTCAGACGCTCGGCCAGTTCCCGGCAGAAGGCCTCGTCCCGATGTGCGGTTGTGCGCAACTGGTGATTGACGTGCGCGAGCCCGGCGATGGTGAAGCCGCCGTTGTCGGCGAGGTCGCGAAGGAGGAAAAGAAGTGCGACCGAATCCGAGCCGCCGGAGAGGCCGACGATTACACGGCTGCCCGGCGGACAGAGCGCGTGGCGCTCGATCGTTTTGCGGACGCGTTGGTGAAGGCCTGTTTGCAGTGCCAAGCTCCAAGTTCCAAGCTTGGGGTATGCCGGAGGGCAGACTCGAACTGCCGACCCCGCGCTTATGAGACGCGTGCTCTAACCGGCTGAGCTACTCCGGCACGAATTTTCGATTTTACTATGTGCTGAACCTGCCTCACCCGGCTGCCTCTATCACCGCGGCCGCAATCAACGGAATCAGGATTTCATGGTGTCCCACAAGGGAAATCCCCGATCCGTGCGTTCCCGAGACCGGCCGCGTAACCACGTTGGTCTGCGGACGGTACATCCGCATGAAATCGATGTTGACCGTCGTCAGTCCTTCGAGCGACGCGCCCCCGTTGCGCGCCAGCGCCACCGACTTCAGAAAGACCTCGGGCAGGATCACCGCGGATCCGCAATTCAGGTAGACGCCGCCGCCCAGGCGCGCGACGCATGATGTGAAATAGCGGAAATCGCGCAGGCTCGTCTCGCCGATATCGGCTCCCGACGCCGAGGGATGCATGTGAATGATGTCGGTGCCGACGGCAACGTGAACGGTCAGCGGGATGCCGAGCCGGTGGGCAGCCACCGCAAGGCTCTTGTCCGCATATTTCAGGTGGCGTTTCGCCAGGAAGCCGGCGACGCCCTGGCCGAGCCCCTTGTGCTCGGCGCGCGCCACGCGGATGGCCTCGTTCAGCAGCGTGCCGGTTTCTTCCGCCATTCCGAACCTGCCCGGGCCGAGCGCTTCATCAACGTCTTCCGAGGTCGCGCCCGACAGCGCGATCTCGAAGTCGTGAATGATGCCGGCGCCGTTCATCGCAAGCGCCGAGACATAGCCGCGCTCCATCAGATCGATCAGGACCGGCGAGACGCCCGTCTTGATGACGTGCGCGCCTATGCCCCAGACGATGCCCGAATCGCGCTTCCTGGCAGCGGTGATCGCATCGACGACGCGGCGAATATCCGCGGCGCCGAGAATCGAGGGAAGCGACTCGAACCAGCTCTTGAACGACGCGTCCCGCGGAACTGGTTTCGCAAAATCCTCCGCGCGCGCCTTGCTCTTGCGCGAATCGAGCGGATACGTGCGCACTCCGGAAAGGTCGAACTCGTCGTAAGGGAAGGGCATCGCGGAACAGTAATAGGAGACAGGGGGAAGGGGGAAGGGGGAAGGAGAAAGCCCCCTGGTCCCCTTTCCCCTTAGACGATCAGCATCGCATCCCCATAACTGTAGAAGCGATACCCATGGCGAACGGCCTCGCGATACGCGTCGAGGATGCGCTCACGGCCAGCCAGGGCCGACACGAGCATCAACAGCGATGATCGCGGCAGGTGGAAGTTCGTGATCATCGCATTCACCAGTTGAAAGGCATGGCCGGGACGGATGAACAGCGTCGTCTCGCCGATGCCGGCACTCACCGCTCCATCGGGCGTGACAGTCAGCGACTCGAGCGTGCGGACCGTAGTGGTTCCGACGGCGATGATGCGGCGACCGTCGCGTTTCGCGCGCGTCAACACGGCGGCGGTTTCAGGCGATACGGCGAAACGCTCCGCATCGACTGCGTGCTCCTCCACACGATCGACCTTGACCGGCTTGAACGTGCCGTAGCCGACGTGGAGTGTTACCTCGACGCGTTCGATTCCGCCTGCCGCCAGCTCTTCCAGCTGACGGTCCGTGAAATGCAGTCCCGCCGTGGGCGCGGCAATCGAGCCGCGTTCCCGCGCATAGATGGTCTGATACCGATCCCTGTCCTCCTCCACATCATCACGTTTGATGTATGGCGGCAGCGGAATGTGGCCAATGCGATCAATGGCATCCGTCAGGCCCCGACTGTGGCTTGTCGAGAGTCGTATCGTGCGCCGCCCCTGAAAATGCATGCCGGTCACTTCGCCATGGATGGCGATGCCGTCGCGTTCGAAGAGAAGACGGGCGCCAGGTTTGAGTTTCTGACCCGGATGAACGAGAGCATCCCAGGCGCATTCGTTGGGATTTGGAGCTTGGGATGTGGGATTTGGGATTTGCGTCAGCAGCAGGCATTCGGCTGCGCCGCCGCTTGGAACGCGGTAGCCGAGCAGCCGCGCCGGAAACACACGCGTATTGTTCACGACGAGGACATCGCCTCGAACAAGGAAACGGCTGAGCTCGGAGAACATCGCGTGCTCGAGTCCGTCATCGCGATGTACGACTAAGAGGCGCGAGCCACCCCGCGTCGACGGCGGATGCTGCGCAATCAGTTCGTCCGGCAGTTCGAAATCGAAATCCGCAACGTTCATCTGTGGTGGCCCGGCTCGCGCCGACATGGCTGTCGGCTTGCACTCCCGCCGGACGTGTTCGACGTCATCATTATCGGTGGCGGTCCGGCTGGTCTGAGTGCCGCTTTGGTGCTGGCGCGCTGCGGCCGAAAGCTGCTGCTCTGTGACAAAGGGCAGCCTCGCAACGCCCGCTCATCGGCCTTGCACGGTTTCCTGTCGCGCGACTGCATCCCTCCGCTCGAGCTGCTGCGCCTCGGACGCGATGAACTCGCGCCGTACGGCGTCACGCCGCGACGTGCGACAGTCACCGACCTCCGTTGTCTCCAGGACTCATTCGAAGCCACGCTCGAGGATGGCGAGAAGGTTCGCGCCCGCACGGCGCTTATCGCGAGCGGCGTCCGCGATCATCTTCCCGACGTTCCCGGCCTCGACGACTGTTACGGCGCGACCGTGCATCATTGTCCCTACTGCGACGGCTGGGAGCATCGGGACAAGGCAATCGCGGTGATTGGCCGCGGCACGTCGGGGGCCGCGCTCGCGCTGTCGCTGAAAACGTGGACGTCGCACGTCGTGCTCTGCACGAACGGAGCACCGGGAATCCGTCGCGAGGACCGCGCGCGCCTGGAAGAGGAAGACATCATTGTCCGCCCGGCAGCCATCGCGCGCGTCGATCATGAGGGCCGGAACGTGCGGGCGATCATCTTTGGCGACGGATCGTCGACGCCGTGCGATGCGATATTTTTCTCCGCACGTCAAACCCAGCAATGCGAGCTCGCTGCGCGGCTCGGTTGCAGGATGAATCGTCAGGGCGTCGTCAAGACCGACCATCTCGGCCAGACGCACATCCCCGGCCTGTTCGTCGTCGGCGACGCGTCGCGCGATGTGCAGTTTGCGATTGTCGCTGCCGCGGAAGGCGCGAAGGCGGCGGTCGCCATCAACAAGGCGCTGCAGCGGCGCGCCGGGCTCGCCGTGGAGCCTGTTTCGGTGAAGACGCGGGGCGGCGAAGGCGGACCGGAGGATTCAGATCCAGATGCCCGAGCGAGTGCACGAACTGATACGACGCGCGCGTGATCCGGAACCGGAAACGACCGCGCCGATAGACGTCAAGCTTCGAAGCGTCGCGCTTGTCGTCATCGCGGCGGCGGCGGCGATCGGCCTGCTCTACTGGGCACGGGAAGTCTTCATCCCCATAGTACTGAGCGTCCTTGTCAGCTACGCGCTCGAGCCGGTCGTCGAGCTGTTGATCCGCGCCCGCCTGCCCCGCGTGCTGGCCGCCGCCCTCGTCATCGTGCTGTTTACGGGCGGCCTGCTGTATGCCGGGTACGCACTGTCGGACGATGCGATGGCGATGGTGGCGGCAGCCCCGGAGGCCGCCACAAAGTTGCGGGTCGCACTGCGCGACGGCAGGTCGCAGGGTGGGACGATTCAGCAGGTGCAGAAAGCCGCGAACGAGCTTCAACGCACGGCCGATGAAAACGCGGCACGCAATCCGGTTGGCGCGGGTGTCCAGCGCGTCCAGATCGAGGAACCGCTGTTTGACGTCCGTGGCTACCTGACGTGGGGATCGGCAGGCGCGATTGCCTTCGCCGGAGAAGCGACGCTCGTTGTCTTCTTCGTCTTCTTTCTGCTCGCATCGGGCGACCTCGTAAAACGGAAGCTGGTGAAGCTGGCGGGCCCTTCATTGGAGAAGAAGAAGATCACCGTCCAGATCCTCAACGAGATCGACGCACAGATTGAACGGTTCCTCGTGGTGCGCGTTGCGACGAGCATCGTGGTCGGCGTCGCCACATGGGTCGCATTCCGCTGGTTGGGCGTGCATCACGCCCCCATGTGGGGCGTCGCGGCGGGCGTCTTCAACAGCATTCCGTACTTTGGTCCCGTGATTGTGGCGGGCGCAACTGCGGTCGCCGCGTTCCTGCAGTTCGACACCATCACGATGGCCCTCTACGTATCCGGTGTATCGGTTGTCATCACCAGCCTGGAAGGATGGCTCCTGACACCGTGGCTGACGAGCCGGGCAGCACGCACCAACGAGGTCGCCATGTTCATCGGCCTGATCTTCTGGAGCTTCGTCTGGGGAATCTGGGGAACGCTGCTCGCCGTGCCGATGCTTGTCGTCGTGAAGGCCTTCTGCGATCGGATCGAAGATCTCAAGCCGATCGGCGAGCTGCTCGGCGAGTAGAACGCGCTGGTGCGGCGGCCCGCCCTTACGACCGGTCGTGCGTCAGGCGGACAACCTCTTCCAGCGTCGTCTCACCTTCCATGACGCGCGCCAGACATTCGTCTCGCAACGCGACCATGCCGCCTCGCGCGGCGGCTTCCGTGAGCTTGCTCTCCGACGCGCGTTCGAGCACGAGGTTTCGCAGCTCCTCGTTCATCACGAACAGTTCGTGAATCGCCACGCGTCCGCGGTATCCCGTGCCGCGGCAATCCTGGCATCCCTTTCCGCGGTGCATCGTTTCCGGAGCGCCGCCGGGAAACAGATGCGCCACACCGGGCGGCGTGGCAATCTCGGTGCGGCACGTCGGACAGATTCGGCGGACGAGACGCTGGGCCACAATCCCGATCAGCGATGACGCCAGCAGGTAAGGTTCGAGTCCCATATCGACCACGCGGGCGACGGTCGCGATCGCGCTGTTGGTGTGGAGCGTCGAAAACACCAGGTGCCCCGTGAGCGACGCCTCAACGGCGGTCGACAGCGTCTCCGGATCCCGGATCTCGCCAACCATGATGACGTCCGGATCCTGGCGAAGGATGGCTCGAAGGCCTCGCGCGAATGTGAAGCCGGCCTTCTCGTTGGTCTGTCCCTGATTGACGCCGGCGAGCGCGTACTCGATTGGGTCCTCGATTGTGATGATGTGTTTGCCGGTTTCGACGAGCTCCGCCAGGCTTGCGTAGAGCGTCGACGTCTTTCCTGTGCCCGTCGGCCCGGTGACGAGCACCATCCCCTCGGGACGACGGATCAGTTCGCGGAATTGTTCGAGCACGCGGCCGCGCATGCCCATCGTCTCCAGGTGCAGCCGCAGCGTGGATCGATCGAGCAATCGCAGCACGACCTTTTCGCCGTACAGCGTCGGATAGGTCGAGCTGCGCAGATCCAATCTCCGCGTACCGACCGTTACGGTGAAACGGCCATCCTGCGGAACGCGATGTTCCGCGATGTCCATTCCCGACAGGACCTTGACTCGCGCGACCACAGCCGGTGAGAGTTCAGGAGCGAAGGTCGCGATTTCGCGGAATGTTCCGTCTATGCGGAACCTGACGCGGAAACTGTCCAGCGTCGACTCGAGATGTACGTCGCTGGCACCGTCGGCGGCCGCCCGCGCAAGGATGCGGTCGACAATCGTGACGGCGGAGCGTTCTGCCGCTTCGTCGAACTGCTCGGGATCGGAATAGAGCGCATCGCTCGCGCGCCGTCCGCCGGAGCGGCCGCGGCGTCGATCGGTGCCCGAGCGGCGATCGACCAGCGGCTCCTCGACGATGACCTCTTCGACGTCCTGCGCGAGCTGGTGGGGAATCGTGGCGCCTTTGTAGTACCGATCGAGTGCCGTAGCAATCTCGTCTTCGAGCGCCACCACGGTGTGGATTTCGCAGCCGGAGGCAAAGCGCAGGTCGTCGGTCGCCTCGAGGTCCTGGGGCGTGGCAACAGCGACGGTCAACGTCGTGCCGACTTTTGAGATGGGAAACGCGCCATGGCGTCGCGCCACCTTTTCGGGAAGTGCCGCGACCGCCTCGGCGTTCACCGTGTATGCGTTGATGCGGATGCCCGGCAGCCCCAGTTGAATGCTGAGGGCCCCGAGCACGGCGTCCTGTGTCGTAGCGCCAAGGTCGATGAGCACCTGTCCCAGACGCCGGCCGGTTCGTTTCTGCTGCTCGATTGCCGTCTTCAGCTGTTCTTCGGTAATGAGCTCGCGCTCGAGAAGAATCGCACCCAGCGCCGGCCGCGCCGGTGTCGGCTGCTGCGCCGCCGGCCGCCTCGCGGAAGCGGTTGGCAGTGCAGGCTTGCGCCGTGCGTGGAACGAGCTATCGAAAGCAAGGGCCATGGCGGGTGATGAGCGCGAGAGCAATCGTGCTGCCAGCAAACGACGTCCGCCGCAACTTGTGCTGCGTCTGCGGTTTGCCGCACCTCGAACCTCGCAGCGCCGGCCGGCCCGCGGTCGTCTGTGCCGGCACGGCGCAGCCGGCCGCGCGAGAACTGCCGTTTCTGTCGAATCTTCCGACACGGTGTTCCACACTGAAGCGGCGCGAGGCGATTTCGTGCGCCGATCCTGAACACCCGCGCGGCGGTTATACGAATTTGCCCAGGTCCGTACGGCCACGAGCCGCAAGGAGCGGTTTCCACAAATCGCCAGTCGCGGCAATTCGATCGCGGACGTTATCCAGGCGGAAGTCTTCGATGCGCGCGCCGCGTGCGACCTCGCTCCACTCGAGGGGAGTCGACACTGTTGCAAGCGGCGTCGGTCTCACGGAATAGATGCTCGCAAGCGTGCTTCCCCACCGGTTCTGGTTGTAGTCCACAAGCACGCGTCCCTTCGGCCGCTTCTCCTTGCGATATTCCGAGGTCATGAGCGAGGGATGGCGCGATGCCAGCGTCACCGCCAGCGCCTTGGCGAACGTCCACACCGTCTTCTGCAGCGGGCCGCGCACGATAGGGACGTACACATGAAGCCCTTTCGAGCCGCTCGTCTTCACCAGCGCTCTCATCTTCAGCTCTTCGAGCGCGTCGCGGACCATCAGGGCACTCTCGCGGACCTGATCGAATGTCGCCCCGGGACCCGGATCGAGATCGAAATGGACGTAGTCCGGCCGATTGATGTCATCGCAGCGCGCGTACCACTGGTTGAGGTCGATGCAACCGAGATTGATCACCCATAGCAGCGACGGCAGATCGTCGATGACCGGAAAGTCGATGATGTTGCCCGAGCCGTGCGTGATGGTGCATGTCCGGATCCACTCGGGACGTGGCACGGGGGCGCGCTTCATGAAGAACGGCTCGCCGGCGATGCCGTTCGGATATCGCTTCATCACCATGGCGCGGTCGCGAATATGCGGAAGCAGGACGGACGCGACGTCCGAGTAGTACTGAATCAACATGCCCTTCGTGATGCCGCGCTCGGGCCAGAAAGGCTTCTGCAGGTTGGTCAGACGGACCTCACGTCCGGCGACCTTCAGCGTCGCGTCTCCGTCGGGTGGAATCGTGATCGTGGCCACGGACATTCAACCACGAATCAGGAGCGCGTCGTGCGCTCGTGAGCCACACGATGCGTTCGGCGGCGAGGGTCTCATGTCACGTTACTCCGTGACCTTCGTGCCCTTCGTGGTTTCAAACGTTCGTCGTGGCCTCAGTGGTTCCAACTTCGGCGGCCGCTGACCGTGGCGGCTCGCCCCCGCGAGCGGAACGTACGGCAGCTCGAAGCCGGCCATGACGCAGCGAAGCATCAGCCCTCCGCGGCTCATGTCGCCGCGGCCGACGAAGTCAGGCGGAAACATCAGGCGGTCCGCGAAAATCGGAAGGAGCAGGTCGACGTACTTTCCCGAGGCGACGCTGCCGAGCAGCACCACCTCGCAGTCAGGACCAATCGCTTCGCGCAACGCCTTCGCCGATTGCTCGAGCGGCGCGCGGTAGGCTGCGTTGCGGAGATCGATCTCGCCGACCGCAAACGCGCGGAACGATTCGATCGTCACCGGCGTGTCGGCGGCTCTCAGCCCCGCATTCGACGTGATCACCAGGACACCTCCGGCTGCGACGGGATCCGCCGGATCGGGCGGCCGCGCGAAACGGCGCGCATAGGCAATCTTCCCGCGAAAATACAATCCACTGACAAAACTGAACACTTCGCCAAGCGGCGCTCCGGAGGTGCTCTGAAGCTGTCGCGCGAGATCGAACCTCGCGTTCTGCGACAGCATCATCTGCGCGCGGATGCCGCCGCAGTTGGCCGGCGACAGCAGGAAGACCCGTGATTGCTCTTTGCGGAGGGGAACCGTCTTTCTGCGAGTCGACGAGCGGGTCTTGGCCATCAGAGGAAGCGGGCGCCGATCCATGAAAGCAGCCAACCCGCGAGAACGAACGGAACTGCGGCAATCACGACGAGCAGCGCAATCATGGCGACGACAAACAGCCAGTCGCCGACCGCCGGGTGCCGTTCTTCATATGCGTGCCGCTCGAGAAGCGCGAGGTTCCACTGATTGGCTTTCCATCCGAAGTCGAAGAGATCGCCGAGAAACGGAATCGCGCCGACCACGGCGTCGATGGCCGCGTTGAAGATCATCCGGAGCTGCACGACCTTGGGAATGGCCAGGTCGTACGCCTGCCAGATGAGGCCGATCGTGAAAAGGGGAGACGCCAGATCGCCAACCATCGGAATCAAGCCGATGATGGGATCGAGACCGATGCGGTAGTTCGTGCCCGGGACGACGAACGCCGAGTCGAGCAGCTCGGAAATGCGGCGCAGCGCAGCGAGACGCTGCTCCTGCCCGCGCGTGAGAGACCTCAGCCTTACAACACCCAACGCCCAACTCCCAACTTCCAACTTCCAACTTCCAAGATACCCGATTGGGATTTGGGATTTATGTCTTAAGACCCCAGCGCATCAGTACGGTGCCGACAGTGAACCCGGCGCCGACCGAGGCGATCAGAAGCAGATCGCCTTTCTTGAGTCGTTTCTGTTCGACCGCGTCGTTGAGCGCGAGTGGAATGGTGCCGGCCGTCGTGTTGCCGAAGCGCTCGATGTTGATGACGACTTTCTCTGGCGGAATCCCCAGCTTTTCGGTCGCCGACATGATGATGCGGCGGTTCGCCTGATGTGACACGAACAGGTCGATCTCGCACGGCTTGATGCCATTGCGATCGAGAATCCGCCGGGCGGCTTCCTCGGTATTACGAACCGCGAACTTGAAGACCGTCGCGCCGTCCTGCTTCACGTAATGCATCCGCTGTTCGACCGTCTCCAGCGAGGCAGGCCGCAGGCTGCCGCCGGCCGGCATGCACAACGCATCGCCGCCGCTGCCGTCCACGAAGTTCTCGAAGTCGATGATGCCGACGTGTTCCTCGTCCGAGGCCTCGACGACGACGGCGCCCGCGCCGTCGCCGAACAGCACGCACGTCGTGCGATCGGTGTAGTCGATGATGCTCGACATCACGTCGGCGCCAATGACGAGGGCGTGTCGGCTGCCCCCGGCGGACACCAGCTGCGCGGCGGTGGTCAGCGCGTAGGTAAAGCCCGAACAGGCCGCGCCCAGATCAAAACCCCACGCGTGCGGCGCGCCGATCTTGGTCTGCACCAGGCACGCGGTGCTCGGGAACATCATGTCGGGTGTTGTGGTGCCGACGACGATGAAGTCGATGTCGGCCGGTGTGAGGGCGGCGCGGCGGATCGCTTCGCTCGCGGCTTTTGCGGCCAGGTCCGACGTGGCCACGCCGGGATCGACGACATGGCGCTCCCGGATGCCCGTGCGCTGAAGAATCCATTCGTCGGTGGTCTCGACGAGCCGTTCGAGATCCGCGTTGGTGAGCAGCCGCGGCGGCACGTACGTCGCCAGGCTCGAAATGCGCGCGCGACGCACGGCGCGCACGGAGGTGTCGATTACCACAGTCCTGAGTTCCTCCCGGGGGCGGCAAGTCCGAAATATTCGTAGGCGCGCGCCGTGGCGACGCGACCGCGGGGTGTGCGATCGAGGAAGCCGGCCTGAATCAGAAACGGCTCGTAGATGTCCTCGATGGCATCGCGTTCCTCGTTGATCGCGGCCGCGATGCTGTTGACGCCCACCGGGCCGCCGCCGAATTTGTCGATGATCGTTCGCAGCAGCTTGCGATCCACCTCGTCGAAGCCGTGATCGTCGACCTCGAGCAGCTTCATCGCGGCGCGTGCCACGTCGCCGGTGATCGTTCCATCGGCGCGCACCTGCGCGTAATCGCGAACGCGGCGCAGCAGCCTGTTTGCGATGCGCGGCGTCCCCCGCGAGCGCCGCGCAATCTCGAGGGACGCCTCGCCATCGATGGGAACGCCGAGAATGCGTGCCGATCGGCGGACGATCTCCTCGATGTCCGCGTCCGTGTAGAAATCCAGCCGGTGGACGATCCCGAAGCGGGCCCGCAGCGGCGACGTCAGCAATCCTGCTCGCGTCGTGGCGCCGATGAGCGTGAACTTCTGTACGGGCACCTTCACCGAGCGCGCGCTCGGCCCCTGGCCGATGACGATATCCAGCTCGTAGTCCTCCATCGCCGGATACAGAATTTCTTCGATGGCAGGCGCGAGGCGGTGGATCTCGTCGATGAAGAGCACCTCGTGCTGCTGCAGATTGGTCAGCATTGCCGCGAGGTCGCCCGGTCTTTCGATCACCGGGCCCGCCGTCGCGCGCACCGGCACGCCAAGCTCATTGCCGATCACATAGGCGAGCGTGGTCTTGCCGAGTCCCGGCGGGCCGTACACGAGAACGTGATCGAGCGCTTCCTTGCGGCCGCGTGCGGCGGCAATCGACACCTGGAGGTTGTCGCGGACGCGATCCTGGCCGATGTATTCGTTGAGCGTACGCGGCCGAAGTCCCGCCTCGTATTGCGCGTCATCGTCGACGCGTCCGGCGGTGACGAGACGATCGTCCCTCGACGGTGCCCGGGACGGCCCCGAGCCTGTCGTCGTTCGATCCTGCTCGGGACGATCCTGAGGGTCTCGAAGCGTCGAAGGGTCGTTCATCGCATGAGTTCCCGCAGCGCGCCCTTCAGGGCGTCCTCGAACGCGGCGGCGCCGTCGCGCGCGCGCACCGCATCGGCCGCTTTCTCCGCCAGCGGCCGATGATAGCCCAGGTTCTCGAGCGCCGAGACGAGATCGTCGCGAAGCCGATCGCCGCTCGATGGCTGATCGCCTGCGCCGGCAGCGGCGGGCGCGACATCGCGAAGACGATCTTTCAGCTCGAGCACGATACGCTCCGCTGTCTTCTTGCCGATGCCGGGAATCGCGGTGAGCCGCGCGACGTCCGCACGCTGCACCGATGCGACGAGCTCACGGCTGTCGATGCCCGACAGCACCGCGATTGCGAGCTTGGGACCGATGCCGCTGATGGCGATCAGACGCTCGAAGAGCAGCTGCTCGAGCGCGGTGAGAAAGCCATAGAGCTGCAGCGCATCCTCGCGTACGTGCGTATGGACCCGCAGCGAGATCTCCGCGCCCGCCTCGCCCACGTCATAGTAGGTGGAAAGCGGGACATACAGGTCGTACCCCACGCCGTTCACATCGACCACGATTCGATTGGGATGTTTGTCGAGGATGCGTCCCCGGAGGAATGCGATCATCCGTGCGCAGGTGGTCTGTACTGGCGCCAGGATCGGAGGCGCCCGGTGGAGATCGAGCTCTTGATCCCCGATCCCTGATCCCCGATCCCTGCCGGTGCCATCGAATGCAGATGACAAATCGCGACGGCGAGCGCGTCGGCCGCGTCGTGCGGCGACGGCGCCGCAGCGAGCCCGAGCAGCAGCTTCACCATCTGGCCGACCTGGTGCTTTTCTGCGCGGCCGTAGCCGACCACGGCGCGCTTGATTTCCGCCGGCGTGTACTCGACCACCTGGCAGCCCGCCTCGACCGCGGCAAGCATCGCGACTCCGCGGGCGTGACCGAGCTTCAGCGCGCTGCGGACATTGACGGCGTGAAAGAGGTTCTCGATCGCCACGCAGTCGGGCCGGAACGACGCCAGCAGCGTCGACAGCTCGGTGTGGATGCGCGCGAGACGGTTCGGAAAGGTCTCGCCGGGCGGCGCGGCGATCGCGCCGCAGGCAACGAGATGATGGCGGCGTCCATCCGTCTCCACGCAGCCGTAGCCGGTGCGCTCGGAGCCGGGATCGATGCCGAAGATTCTCACGCGAGGGAGGCCTCGATCTCCTTCTCCTCGATGTCGAAGTTCGCCCAGACATGCTGGACGTCGTCGTGCTCTTCGATGACTTCCATCAGCTTCAGCATCTGCTGGGCTTCTTTGCCGGTGAGCTTCACATAGTTCTGCGGAATCATCGCGACTTCGGCGCTGGCCGGCTCGACGCCGAGCGCTTTCACGGCGTCGCGCACCCTTTCGAAGTTTTCCGGTGCGCAGACGACCTCCCACCCGCTCTCGTCGTCATTCATGTCGTCGGCGCCCGCATCGAGCGCGGCGGTGAGGAGCTTCTCCTCGTCTACCTTTCCCTTCTCGATGACGATCTGGCCCTTGCGCGAGAACATCCACGCGACGCTGTTCTCGGCTGCGAGGTTCCCCGCGTGCTTGGCGAGCAGGTGGCGGATTTCACCAACGGTGCGGTTCTTGTTGTCGGTGAGCGTCTCGATCATCAGCGCGACGCCGCCGGGGCCGTAGCCTTCGTAGGTGACGTCCTCGTACGAGACGCCAGGCTCTTCACCGGTGCCGCGGCGGATCGCGCGTTCGATGTTCTCGCGAGGCATGTTCTGCGCCTTCGCGTCCGCGACAATCGTCCGCAGCCGCGGGTTCATGTTGACGTCGCCGCCGCCGTTCCGTGCGGCGACCGTCAGCTCCTTGATGATTCGGGTGAAGATCTTGCCGCGCTTGGCGTCCGCGGCCCCCTTCTTATGCTTGATGGTGTGCCACTTTGAATGGCCAGACATGGCGTAAACTCCAGAAAACACGAGGGAAAAGCGACCGCTGATTCTAGCACCGGCGCGCCAGGATCATCCAGACGTCGGCGCGCGGATCCCATGGCCCCCCGCGATAATCGCCCAGCAGCGCGGAGATCTCAAAGCCCGCCTTTTCGAGACGTCGCGTCATCTGCGGCACCGACAGCGTCCGAAACGTCAGCGAAAAAGTGTGTGTGCGGCGGCGGGACCCGCGGCGTTCGACGAATTGCTGGTCGAATATCGTCAACCGCCGGCCGCGATCCTGCCGCACGGTTTCGATGAGCGTGACGTGCGACCCGCGACGGCCGCCGCGCCATCCCGCCAGACTGACGCGCTTCTTGTACTCGTCCCATGCAGGCAGGTCGGCGACCAGCTCGATGCCGAAGGTCGCTCGCGGCTTGAGCACGCGCGCAACCGCCTGAAGCGTTGCGGCCAGATCGCGTTCACGCAGCAGCGACTGCAGCACGCCGTAAGGCGCCATGACCAGCGGGAATGTCGATGACTGGAATGGAAGCGAGCGGATGTCACCGCGAAGCAGTCGCATCTGTGACGTCAAACGGCCACGTTTCACACGTTGACGCGCATGCGCGAGCATGGCCTCAGACCGATCGATACCGACAAGGGAGACACCCGTACGGGCCAATGGAATGGAGATACGGCCGGTTCCGCATCCGAGCTCGAGAACGGGCCCACCGGACTGCAGCGCCAGCGTTCGCCAGAAGGGAACGTCCCGCCTGCCGAGCGTGCGCGCGTTCTCCCAGTCATAGAAGGGCGCGTACTCGTCCCAGCCTTCGTGGCCCTCAGTCATTCGACGCAAAATTCAAAATGCAAAATTCAAAATGCAAACACTAAGTAGTTCGTGGCGGCGAAGCGACAATGGTCGCGACTTGCACCTCATGACGGTCAAAGTACGTCGTGTTTGCATTTTGCATTTTGCATTTTGCATTCCGAATCACCTCTAATCCGACACAGCCAGTTCGCCCGGGATGATTGGGCGAGTGCGTGGCAGCAGCCCGAGACGCGAGGCATAGCCCACGGTCGCAAGCACGCCGACGAAGACCACGAGCTTCGCCACGTCGCCGACGCGCGTCTCGGGTAGCGTCTTCCACAGCAGCCACAGGATCGGATGTGCGATCGCGACCGCCCACACGGAGCCGTAGAAGTAGCGTCGCTCGTGTCCTTCACCCTGGGTGGAGGCTTTGACGCGCGGCAGGTAACCCAGCGCGCCCAGCAGCCACATCGTGCCCGCGATTGGGAAGTACGCAGCCGCATACATCTGCTTCAACCGCCACATGCCGGTGACGATCGCCCACATCAGGCCGGCGATGTTCAACGTCGCGAAGGCGACGACTTCCCCCCATGCCGCGGTGTAGCAGATGCGTCGATAGAGCGGATTCGGCCGATCTTCAGTAAACCGGATGATGTAGGGGCGCGGCTCGCATCCGGGCAGGCGACCGCGAAGCCCGGCGATCGCCGTACCGACGAGCACGACGCCGAGCCAGATCACGAGGCGCCGATCGAACCCGCGCTCGAACAGACTGAACGTCAGCGGTCCGGGCGCAATGAAGAAGACGAAGATCCAGATTGGCCAGTGATTGAACCGGTAATGCAGTTTGTTGCGGTGACGGATTTTGCGGTCGGTGTCGCGCTCGATATAGATGGCATCGGTCTGAAAGTTCATCGGCCCTCAGGATACATTACGCACGTTCCCGTTCTCGACCGCGAGCACGCGGTGCGCGCACGCGCGCGCGAACTCCGCATCGTGTGTCGCGACCACGATCGTGCGCGCCTCGGTGGCAAGCCGGCGCAGTGTCGCAGCCAGATCCCCGCGGCGTGCCGGATCCAGTGACGCCGTGGGCTCGTCCATCAGCAGAACCTGAGGTTCGATCGCCAGTGCCCTGGCAATTGCCACGCGCTGCGCTTCACCGCCCGACAGTTCGTCCGGCATCGCGGACGCGCGATGTCCAACGCCCAGCGCCGCAAGCAGCCCCAGCGCTCGTTGCTCGGCTTCGAGACGCGGTGTCTTGAACACATGCACCGGCGCCAGCCACACGTTCTGATGGGCGCTCATGTTTGCGAAGAGGTGATGAAACTGAAACACCATCCCGACGGGACGCGGGATCGACACGGTGCCGCCAACAATCGGATCAAGGCCCGCAATCGCGCGGAGGATCGTGCTCTTCCCCGCGCCGGAGGCACCCATCAGCACCACAATCTCGCCGCGTGACGCGGCAAACGACGCGTCAGAAACGATTGTCCGGCCTCCACGGCGGACCACGAGCGATCGAACGTCGAGCACCGTCATGCGTGCCGCCACCCCCGTTCGATTCGGCGTGCGAGCCGCGCCAGCGGCAGAGACATGGCGAGGTAGATCGCCGCGCACATGATCCCGGGGACCACCCAGCTGCCGATGTTCGCCGCGAAGATCGACGTCTCCTTGGTCAGCTCGACTACGGTGATCACCGACACCAGTGAACTGTCCTTCAGGAGCGCGACAAAGTCGTTGGTCATGGGCGCCAGCGCGAGTCTGAATGCCTGCGGTGCCCGGACGAGGACGAGAATCTGCCGTTCGGAGAAGCCGAGGGTGCGTGCCGCATCGAGCTGGCCGA
>Ga0075434_100000918_pt1 | contig 23609 bp, 21 predicted proteins | sample RhiMethybrSRZTD3_FD_75298 | JGI IMG/M metagenome (GOLD analysis project Ga0075434, IMG submission 75298) | Populus rhizosphere microbial communities from Tennessee, USA - Rhizosphere MetaG P. TD hybrid SRZTD3 | ecosystem: Host-associated > Plants > Roots > Rhizosphere > Soil | place: USA... | reverse complement strand
AGCCCGACCAGGGGGCCGATCTCGCCTTCCTTCAGCTCCAGCTCGAGCTCGAGAATGTCCTCGCGCTTCGCTCCCGCTTCGATCACGCCGCGGTCGATGCACGCTTCGGCGCGAACTCCATGGCCGAGCGCAAGCGGGCCCGAGCGGCGCTCGAAGCGCGTGGCGAACACCGGCCGCAGGCGGCGCGCAAGGCGCACGATGTCGAGCCCGGAGGCGGCGCGCACTGCCTCGCGCGGAAACAGCTTGCAGTCGAGACGCCCCTTCGGCGCCGCCATCTCCCATTCGGCGCGCGATGCGAGCGCGCCCTGCGGGCCCTGCGGCAGTTTCAGCGTCTGCAGCCACTTGTGGCCCGCCCGGCGCAGGCGCAGGGCGGCTCCGGCGCGCTGCAGGCGAAGGTCGGGCGTGTCGTAGTAGATGGTGTCGAGGCGGCTCTTCCTGAGCGGGGCGGCGAAGGGCAGCAGGCGCGGCACGCGCACCGCGGCCTCGGCATCGAGGCGAAACTTCAGCTCGCGTTCAAGCTGCACGGGAGGAGCTGGGGTGACCGATGGGACTCGAACCCACAACAACCGGAATCACAATCCGGGACTCTACCTTTGAGCTACGGTCACCGTAGTCGGTACTGCGCTTACCTACAACCGCGTGGTCTGGCCTGCCCGGCGCGACTCGAACGCGCAACCTACGGCTTAGAAGGCCGTTGCTCTATCCGGTTGAGCTACGGGCAGCTTCCGGGCGCCCAAACCACGCAAAATATCCACGCTAGCGCCAGCGCTCGGCTGGTCGGGGTGGGGAGATTTGAACTCCCGACATCTTGCTCCCAAAGCAAGCGCGCTACCAGGCTGCGCTACACCCCGAAAAAGGCGGCAAATGATACTCTTAGCCCATTCTGCGAGCAATTAATTTGCTTGCTGCAAGGGGGGCATTTCTGCTACAAAGCTCGGTTTTCATTTTGCGGGCTCGGCCGTATAGCACGGGCCGTAGAACTCCACCGATCCAATGGCCGTAGAACTGACCAGAAAAAGCTTCACGCCCTATGCCGCCAAGAAGGGCGAGGAGTACATGAACGCGCGGCAGCGCTCGCACTTCCGCAAGATTCTCGAGTCGCTCAAGGCGGAGCTGTCCGAGGAAATCGACCGCACGGTGCACACCATGCAGGACGAGGCGACGGTGTTCGCCGACCCGAACGACCGGGCGAGCCAGGAATCCGACATGGCGCTCGAGCTGCGCAACCGCGACCGCGAGCGCAAGCTCATCAAGAAGATCGACGAGACCATCGCGCGCATCGACGCCAACGAATACGGCTACTGCGAGAGCTGCGGTGTCGAAATCGGCCTGAAGCGCCTCGAGGCGCGGCCGACCGCGACGCTGTGCATCGACTGCAAGACGCTCGACGAGCTGCGCGAGCGGCAGGTCGCCAAGTAGGCAACCTGACGCGGGTCGCCACCCTCCTTCTCGTCGTCTGCCTGCCAGGGTTCGCACAGAACCTGCCTGACCCCGGGCGCCGCGTGCCTGAGAGCGAGCTGAAGCTCGACCTGCCGAAGCGCGATGCCACGGAGGAGGCGCGTTCTCATGCGGTGAAGCCGCTCCCGCAGCGCGCGGTCGATCCGCGCGTCTGCGAGAGCGCCCGCGTCAACTGGCAGACCGCGTGCGGCGCGTCGCCCTACTCCTACAAGTCGCGCAGCCAACTCTGCAACGAGGCCTACACGATCTACCGCGACAGCTGCGGGTAGCCCAGTCCGGCAATGTCGGCCAGGGCGCGCCGACGGTCAGGCCTGCGAGCGCAGCCTCCAGTACGTGCGCCGGGCGAGGCGATAGGCGGCCGAATCCACCCGGAGCGAGGAGCGCACCACGTCGGCTGCTTTCACCGCGAAGCGGTGGCGCAGGAACGCGAATGCGCCGCTGCGCCGCCGGTACTCGGCAAAGTACGCGCGCACCTCTTCCGCCGTGCGCGCGCGCCCGTTGTCGCCGTATTTGGCAACGTAGGGCGTGAAGTCCGGGTACAGGCGCGACTGCGGCCACCGGCCGTGCAGGGTGGTCTTCATGAAGTTGCCGATCAGCAGATCGTCGAAGATCTCGTAGCGCAGCGCCGTGACGAGCGAGCCCCGGGGCGCCTCGAAAGTGACTCCGCGGCCGAACTTGCGCGCGGCGATCGGGATGGCGTGATCGCGCCCGCCGACGCGCAGGTTCACGTAGTCGAGAAACCCCGCCAGATGCTCGATCGAGCGGAAGTAGCGGCCCGCGAGGTCGAGGTCGGCCCGCTCGAGCGGCTCGCTCCAGTCGTCGCCGAATTCCTTCACGGCGAGGGACTGGGCCGGCAAGGCCTTCGGACGGATCGGCTCGGCGCGGTCGGCGAGCACATCGTAGCGGATGAAGGCGGGCAGGATCCTGCAACGCTTCGACTCGAACCCCTTGGCGTGATCGTCGACCGAAGTCGCACATTCGTTCGCCCAGGCGCTGTCTTCGCGCTGATAACGGTGCATCGAGCTGAACGGAACGAAATAGTTGACGCCGAAGGACTCGGCGAGCTTTGCGACGGCGGGACCGACCTGCGCGCCGGCACGTTTCCTCTGCAGCGCGGACGAAGGCAGCCGGTTTCCCTGCTCGTCGAAGAAGTTGATCATGTCGGCGTCGCCGTAGCCGGTAAGTCGCAGCAGGAACGAGCGCTTGTGCTGCCGGATGACGCGCGCGATAAGCTGGCGCCACCCCGGTCCCTCGGAATCGTTGGCGTTCACCAGCAGCGCGTCGCCGATCCTTACCAGCAGCACGGCGTCCTGGTTGTAATCGGGCAGGCACATGACGCGCACGCGCGGCGAGAGCTCTACCCACTCGGCGACCGGCAGCTCGCGCACCCGGAAGCCCTGGCCCTCGAGATCGGCGCGGATCCGGCCGCCGACGTGCGCCGGAACGAGGACCTGCCGCTCGCGCAGCAGCGCCAGGGAGTCGGCGTTGAGATGGTCGGGATGGCCGTGCGAGAACCAGATGTACTGCGCGCCGCAGATCGCCGCCATTTGCTCCGGCGGCACCTCGTGCGACAGTCCCCAGCTGCCGAAGTAGGCGCTGCCGGCGATCCACGGGTCGGTCGCGAGCACCGGCCCGTTGTCGAAAGCGATCAGCGTCGCATTGCCGATGGTCTCAAAGCCGAGCTCCACGATGGTCCCCCTCGATCAGGGCCATCAGGCTAGACCATGCGAGCGCACTTTCGCATGCGCACCACGTGCGCCATTCGGTACGGATCAGGTATGACTCGTACACTGCCCTCGCGTCCTAGGCGGACGCACCCGAAAACAGGGACGGACCACGTTTGCTTTGGGTCAGGTCCCCAAAGAAACGTGATCCGTCCCTGATTTTTCGCCTTTTTAGGCGTTCTGCTTGGCGGCCTGCTCCTGCGCGTTTACAGCTTTCATCGACAGGCGCACGCGGCCCTTGTCGTCGGCTTCCAGCACCTTGACCTTCACGATCTGGCCTTCCTTCAGGTGATCGGAAACGGCGTTCACGCGCTCGTTGCTGATCTGCGAGATGTGCAGCAGGCCGTCGCGTCCGGGCAGGAGCTGCACGATGGCGCCGAAGTCGAGCAGGCGCAACACCGGCCCCTCGTAGATCTTGCCCACTTCGACGTCGGCCGTGATGTCCTGGATGCGCTTCTTCGCCGCATCTCCGCCCTCGGCCGAGACGCAGGCAATGGAGATGGTGCCGTCGTCCTCGATCTCGATGGTGGTGCCGGTCTCCTCCTGGATGCCCCGGATCACGACGCCGCCCTTGCCGATGACGTCGCGGATCTTGTCCGGGTTGATCTTCATCTTGATGATGCGCGGCGCGAAGGTGGAGAGCTCGGTGCGCGAGCCCTCGATCGCCTGCTTCATGATCTGCAGGATCTGCAAGCGCGCCTCCCGCGCCTGGTCGAGCGCCACCTTCATGATGCCCTTGTTGATCGACTCGATCTTGAGGTCCATCTGCAGGGCGGTGACGCCCTTGTCGGTCCCCGCGACCTTGAAGTCCATGTCGCCGAGGTGGTCCTCGTCGCCGAGGATGTCGGAGAGCACGGCGAAGCGGTTGCCTTCCTTGATGAGGCCCATGGCGATGCCGGCGACGTGCGCCTTGATGGGCACCCCGGAATCCATGAGGGCGAGGCTGCCGCCGCACACCGAAGCCATCGACGAGGAGCCGTTCGACTCGGTAATCTCGGACACCACGCGGATCGAATAACCGAACTCTTCCTGCGTCGGCAGCAGGCCCACCAGCGCGCGCTTGGCGAGGCGGCCATGGCCGATCTCGCGGCGCTTGGAGGGGCCCATGCGTCCGGTCTCGCCGGTCGCGTAGGGAGGCATGTTGTAGTGCATCATGAAGCGCTCGCGGTACTCCCCTGCCAGCGCGTCGATGATCTGCTCGTCGCGCCCGGTCCCGAGGGTGACGGTGACGAGGGCCTGGGTCTCTCCCCGCGTGAACAAAGCCGAGCCATGCGTACGCGGCAGCACGCCGACGCGGACCGAAATCGGCCGCACGGTGCGGGTGTCGCGGCCATCGATGCGCGGCTCGCCGTCGAGGATCTGCCCGCGCACGATCTTCGACTCGAGGTTGAAGAAGATGTCCTTCAGATCGTGCGGGTCGATCTCGACACTGATCTGCTTGGCCTCCTCTGCGAGCTGCTCGGCGACTTTCTTGCGGATTTCCTGCAGCCGCGTATTGCGCGCCTGCTTCTGCTTCATACGGAAGGCCTCGCGCAGGTCGGCTTCGGCGAGCTCGGCCACGCGCGTGATGAGCGAATCGTTCCTGGGCGGCGCCTGCCATTCCCAGGCCGGCTTGCCGGCCACCTCGGCGAGCTCGTGGATCGCCTGGATCGCCGCCTGCATGTGCTCATGGCCGTGCACCACCCCGCCCAGCATCACGTCCTCGGCAAGCTCGAGCGCCTCGGACTCCACCATCATCACGCCCTGCTCCGTGCCCGCGACGACCAGGTTGAGCTTGGACTCCTTGAGCTGGCTCATCGTCGGGTTGATCACGTACTCGCCGCCGACATAGCCGACGCGCGCGGCGCCGATCGGTCCGTTGAACGGGATGCCCGACAGGGTAAGAGCAGCCGATACGGCGAGCATCGCCGGGATGTCGGAGTCGACCTCCGGGTTGAGCGAGAGCACCGTGGCGACGACCTGCACCTCGTTGAAGAAGCCGTCCGGGAACAGCGGCCGGATCGGGCGGTCGATGAGCCGCGAGGTCAGGGTTTCCTTCTCGGAGGGCCGGCCCTCGCGCTTGAAGAAGCCGCCGGGAATCTTGCCGGCGGCGTAGGTTTTCTCGACGTAGTCGACGGTGAGCGGGAAGAACTCCTGCCCCGCGCGCGGCTCTCTAGCCGCCACCACGGTGGCGAGCACCACCGTGTCGTCCATGGTGCAGACCACCGAGCCGTGGGCCTGGCGAGCGATTTCGCCGGTCTCGAATGTGACGTCGTGGCTGCCGTAGCGGAATGTTTTCTTGATCGGGTTCAAAGGCGATTCCTTTTACTCGGCGCGAAAAGAAAACGCTCACCAGGACGGTGAGCGTCTCTTTTACCGCGCCATCTGAAGATTTACTTGCGTAGGCCCAGCTTCTCGATCAGGCCGCGGTACTTGTCCGCGTCCGTGCGCTTGAGATAGTCGAGCAGCTTGCGGCGCTGGCTGACCATGACGAGCAGCCCGCGCCGCGAATGGAAGTCCTTGACGTGGGTCTTGAAGTGCTCGGTGAGGCCGTTGATGCGCTCGGTGAGTAGCGCGATTTGCACTTCCGGCGATCCGGTGTCCTTTCCGGAGCGCTGGTAGCTCTTCACGACTTGCGCCTTCTGCGCGACCTGCAGTGCCATCTCTATCTCTCTTCACTTTTGTGAGCCGGCGATTTTAACCGAAGCGCCGCATCCCGTCACAAGGTTTTTGGATGTTTATCAGCCGCTTGCGCGACCAATCGGAGCGGCCGCAGCGTGCCGCCCGGCGCCGCCTGCCCGAGGCCGATCACCGCGCCGCCGGCGCCGTAGACGGCGCGCAGCCCCTCTCCTGGAAAGGATTCAAGGGATTGGCCGTTGCGGAAGCGCGCCTCCTGCGCGGCGTCGAGCTCGATTCGCGGCAGAGCGCCCAGGAGAGCCCCCAGGGAAAGAAGGTGTCGTGTTCCTTGCGACGACAGTTGCTCCAGCGAGTGCGCGTCCTCGACGCGCCAGCGGCCCGAGCCGGTGCGTCGCAGGGCTGCCAGATGCGCGCAGGTTCCCAGGGCTTCGCCGAGGTCCTCGGCCAAGGTGCGCACGTAGGTGCCCTTGCTGCAGCGGATACGAATTTCCAGCAATGGCAGGCTGACCCTGACGATTTCCAGTTCCTCGATGCGTATGCGACGCCGCTCGCGCGCGACGGTCTCGCCCTTGCGCGCGAGCGCGTAGAGCGGCACGCCGCCGCGCTTCAGCGCCGAGTGCATCGGCGGAACCTGCTCGATCTCGCCCTTGAACCTCTGCAGTACCCCCAAAAGATCGGGCTGGGAAACCTGGACCGGCCTTCTTTCGATCACCTCCCCTTCGGCGTCCCCGGTCGCGGTCTTTTCGCCGAGCTTCAGCGTGGCGAAGTATTCCTTGTCGTCCTCCAGGAGATGCCCGGCGAACTTGGTGGCCTCGCCGAAGAGGACGATGAGCAGCCCGGAGGCGAGCGGGTCCAGCGTGCCGGCGTGGCCGGCTTTCCTGGCCCCAAAGATTTGTTTGGCTTCCTGCAGGGCGCGATTCGAAGTGATGCCAACCGGCTTGTCGAGCAGCACCGCCCCGTCGAGCAGCACCGCCCCGTCGATCATCGCCGCGCGGCGTCGATCAGGCGCGAAAGCCGGTCGCCGCGCTCCACGGATTCGTCGTATTCGAAGCGCAGCTCCGGCGTGGTGTAGAGCTTGATGCGCTTGGCGAGCTGCGAGCGCAGGAAGCCCGCAGCCCGGCGCAGCCCCTCCTTTGCCTCTTCGACGTGGTCCTTGCTCAAGGTGGTAAAGAACACCTTGGCATGCGAGAAGTCGGGGGAAACATCCACGCCGGTGAGGGTGATCATGCCCACGCGCGGGTCGCGCAGCTCGCGCTGCAGGAGCTCGGAGAGCTCCCGCTGGATGAGGTCTCCGAGCTTCTGGGGACGGCCCGAGGAGCGTTGACGCTTCACCGAAAAAACGTGGTCTGTCCCTGAGTTACAGGCTGCGGGCGACTTCGAGGACCTCGAACACCTCGAACTGGTCGCCTTCCTTGATGTCGGAAAAGTTCTTGAGCGACATGCCGCACTCGAAGCCCGCCTTCACCTCGCGCACGTCGTCCTTGAAGCGCTTGAGGGAATCGATCTCGCCGGTGTGGATTACCACGTTGTCGCGCAACACGCGGACCTGTGCACTGCGCTTGACCATGCCTTCCTGCACGTAGCAGCCCGCCACGGTGCCGATCTTGGAGATGCGGAACACCTGGCGCACCTGCACCAGGCCGAGCACCGATTCCTTCTTCTCCGGCGCGAGCATCCCCGAGAGCGCCGCCTTCATCTCCTCGACCGCGTCGTAGATGATGTTGTAGTAGCGCACCTGGATGCCCGCCGACTCGATCAGCTTCCGCGCGGTGCTGTCGGCGCGCGTGTTGAAGCCGATGATGACTGCGCGCGCGGCCATCGCGAGGTTGACGTCCGACTCGGTGATGCCGCCGACGCCCGCGTGCACCACGCTCACCTTCACTTCGTCGGTCGCGAGGCGGGTCAGCGCGTGCACCAGCGCCTCCTGCGAGCCCTGCACGTCGGACTTGATCACGAGCGTCAGGACCTTCTTCTCGCCCTCGGCCATCTGCCCGAACATGTTCTCGAGCTTCGTCGCCTGCTGCTTGGCGAACTTCACGTCGCGGAACTTGCCCTGGCGGAAGTTGGCGATCTCGCGCGCCTTCCTCTCGTCGGCAATCACCATCATGTCCTCGCCGGCGTTGGGCACCTCGGACAGGCCCTGCACCTCGACCGGGATCGACGGCCCGGCTTCCTGCACCGGCTTGCCGTTTTCGTCGAGCATGGCGCGCACCCTGCCGTAGACCGCGCCGAGCAGCACGATGTCGCCGCGCCTGAGCGTGCCCGATTGCACCAGCAGCGTGGCTACCGGGCCGCGCCCCTTGTCCAGGCGGGCCTCGATCACCACGCCTTTGGCCGGCGCGTCGGCCGGCGCCTTGAGCTCGAGCACTTCCGCTTGGAGCAACACCTGCTCGAGCAGCTCGTCCACGCCCTGGCCGGTCTTGGCCGACACCGGGACCACCGGCGAATCGCCGCCGTACTCTTCGGGCACCACCCCATGGGCGAGCAGGTCCTGCTTCACCTTGTCGGGGTTCGCCTCGTGCTTGTCGATCTTGTTCATCGCCACCACGAGGGGCACCTCGGCCGCCTTGGCGTGGTTGATGGCCTCGATGGTCTGGGGCATGACGCCGTCGTCGGCGGCTACGACCAGCACGACGATGTCGGTAGCCTTGGCGCCGCGCGCACGCATCGCCGTGAACGCCTCGTGGCCGGGCGTGTCGAGGAACGTGACCACGCCGCGCGGGGTCTCGACGTGGTAGGCGCCGATATGCTGCGTGATGCCGCCCGCCTCGCCCGCGGCGACCTTGGTGCGCCGGATGTAGTCGAGGAGCGAGGTCTTGCCGTGGTCGACGTGTCCCATGACGGTCACCACCGGCGGGCGCGGCTGCAGGTCTGCGGCGGCGTGCTCGCCGGTATCTACGAGGTAGGCCTCAGGGTCGTCGAGCTTCGCCGCCTTGGCCTTGTGGCCCATTTCCTCCACCAGGATGATCGCGGTCTCCTGGTCGAGCACCTGGTTGATCGTCGCCATGGTGCCGAGCTTCATCAGCGCCTTGATCACCTCGGCGGCCTTGACCGACATGCGGTGTGCGAGCTCGCCCACGGTGATGGTCTCGGGCACGGCGACCTCGCGCACCAGAGGCTCGGTGGGCGCGGCGAAGGTGGTTTGCTCGCCGCCGGCGCTGGGCCGGTGCCGGCCGCCGCCGCGCGCGTGCCAGCCGCCGACGCCGCCGCCGGCGTCGCCGCGCGTCTTGATGGTGCGCCGGCGCGCCGAATCGTCGCGCAGCACGGTGGTGGGCTTCGCCTTCTTCGGCTTCTCCTTCGCCTTCGCTTCGCCAGTCGCCGGCTTGGGCGCGTGCAGCGTCGTGGCCGGGGCGGCCGGTTGCGCGGCCGCGGCCGCAGCTTCCGCGGCCTTCTGCTGCTCCGCGGCTTTCTGCTCCGCTTCCCGGCGTTCGCGCTCCTGCTTTTCCTTGAGCTCGGCGGCCTGCAGCTCGGCGAGCTGCTGTTGGCGCCGCGCTTCTTCTTCCCTCAGTTCGATTTCTTTGGGATCGACGCTCGGCGCCGGCGGCGGCGGAGGCGGCGGCGTCTCGGCCGCCACGGCCGCGGCGGTGACCTCGGCGGGATCGCGCTTCACGAAGACCCGCTTCTTCCTCACCTCGACCTGCACCGTCCGGTACTTGCCCGTGGCGTCGGTCTTCTTGATCTCGCTCGTCTGCCTGCGCGTGAGCGTGATCTTGTTCTTGGCCTCGGCCGAGCCGTGAGACTTGCGCAGGTACTCGAGCAGGCGCGACTTGTCCTGCTCGGACAGCGCGTCTTCGGGCTGCTTCTTCTCGACCCCGGCCGCGCGCAGCTGCTCCAGCAGCACGGAAGGCGGAACCTTAAGCTCGCTCGCGAACTGCGCTACGCTCGTTTGCGCCATCGTTATGCGGATTCCTTGTCTGTAAACCAATGAGCGCGGGCCGCCATGATGAGCTTCTTGGCGGCTTCGCTGTCCATGCCGGTCAGCTCCGAGAGCTCGTCGACCGCGAGGTCGGCGAGATCGTCGCGCGTCTTGATGCCCCCTTCAGAGAGCTTGGCGGCGAGCTGGGTGGTCATGCCCTCGAGCTTGAGGAGCTCGGGGTCCACCCCCTCGACCTTCTCCTCGTTGGCGATCGCCGCCACGAGCAGCGCGTTGCGCGCGCGCGTGCGCAGCTCGTTCACGGTGTCCTCGTCGAACGCCTCGATTTCCATGAGCTCGTTGATCGGCACGTAGGCCACTTCCTCGAGCGTCGAGAAGCCTTCCTGCGCCAGGATGTCGGCCACTTCCTCGTCGACGTCGAGCTTTTCCATGAACTGCTGCTTGATGCGGCCGCTCTCCTCCTGCTGCTTCTTGGTGGACTCCTCCTCGGTCATGAGGTTGATCTGCCAGCCGGTGAGCTCGGAGGCAAGGCGCACGTTCTGGCCGCTGCGCCCGATGGCGACCGCCAGGTTCTCCTCGTCCACGACCACGTCCATCGCATGCTTCTCTTCGTCGACCACGATCGACGACACCTCGGCCGGGGCCAGGGCGCCGATCACGAACTGGGCCGGGTCGGCCGACCACAGCACGATGTCCACGCGCTCGCCGGCGAGCTCCTGCGTGACCGCCTGCACGCGAGAACCTCGCATTCCGACACACGTGCCGATCGGATCGATTCTCTTGTCGTTGGTGTGCACCGCGATCTTCGCCCGAATCCCCGGGTCGCGCGCCGCCGACTTGATCTCGAGCAGGCCCTCCTCGATCTCCGGCACCTCGAGCTCGAACAGCTTCATGATGAACTGGGGCGCGGTGCGTGAGAGCATCAGCTGCGGGCCGCGCGCCGAGCGGTCGATCTTCATGACCCAGGCGCGCACCCGGTCGCCGATGCGCAGGTTTTCCTTCGGGATCATGTGCTCGCGGGGCAGCAGCGCCTCGAGGCGGCCGGACTCGATGATGGCGCTGCCGCGCTCCATGCGCTTCACGGTCCCGGTGACGAGCTCGTCGCCGCGCGACAGGAAGTCGTTCAGGATCTGCTCGCGCTCGGCGTCGCGGATGCGCTGCAGGATCACCTGCTTCGCGGTCTGCGCGCCGATGCGGCCGAACTCGACGTTCGGCAGCGGCTCCTCGATCACGTCCTCGACCTTGGCGTCCTGCTTTCCCTTGTCCTGCGCCTCCTCGACCGACAGCATCTGCGCCCGGTTCCACTCCGGGGTGTCGTCGGGCAGCACCTTCCAGCGCCGGAAGGTCTCGTAGGCGCCGGTGTTGCGGTCGACGTGCACCCGCACGTCGATGTCCTCGGTGTACTTCTTCTTGGTCGCCGAGGCGAGCGCCATCTCGAGCGCGCCGAACACGATGTCGCGCGGGACGTTCTTCTCGCGTGCGAGAACGTCCACCAGCATGACCAGCTCCCGGTTTCCTGCAGCTACCGCGCTTACCGCCACTCTCACCTCACGAATTTGCTTGCTTCAAACTCATTTCAGATCGGGTATCAGCTTTGCCTTGTCCAAATCGTCCAGCGCCAGGCCGACGATGCCACCCTCCAGCTCGATGCTCACGCGCCCTGCCTCGGCGCCGCGCAGCACGCCGACGAACTTGCGCCGCCCGCTCGGGTCCGGCGTGCGCATCCGCACCTCGGCCTTCTGGCCGGCGAAGCGCGCGAAATCCGACTCCTTGCGCAGCGGCCGGTCCAGGCCCGGCGAGGAGACTTCCAGCCGCTCGTAATCGATCCCCTCGACCGCCAGGACGCGCGTCAAATGCCGGCTCGCGGCCGCGCAATCGTCCAGCGTCACGCCTCCGGGCTTGTCGATGAAGAGGCGCAGGAGCCGCCCGCCATTCGACGCCTGCGCATCGACCAGCTCGTAGCCCATGCCGGCCACCGCCGGCTCGACGACTTTTTCGAGGCGCAAACAAAAAATGGGCTTTCGCCCATCTCGCACAAACCAAACTTAAAAACCTAACCTCAAAAGAACCTTGATGCGCTAAAGCCTTTGAAGTATAGCCGGATTTCGCAGTTCACGCCAGCGCCCGGCGGGCAAATCCGCAGGCAGGTCGACCGGGCCGTATCGCAGCCGCACCAGCCTGCTTACCGGATGGCCCATGGCTTCGAAGAGGCGCCGGACTTCGCGGTTGCGGCCCTCCTTCAGCACCACCCGGTACCAGCGGTTGGTGCCCTCGCCTTCGCGGTGGTTTTCGATGCGCTCGAACCGCGCCCGCTGGCCGTCGATCTCGATGCCGGCAAGTAGTTGTTTTTTCTCCGCCGCCCGCAGCTCGCCGCGCACCCTGGCGGCGTACTCGCGTTCCAGCTCGTATCTGGGGTGCATCAGTCGATTCGCAAGCTCGCCCGAGTCGGTGAAGAGAAGCAGCCCCGAGCTGTTCAGGTCCAACCGGCCGACTGCAACCCATCGGCCCGGCGGCAGCGCGGCGAACGCCGTGCGCCGCCCCTGCGGATCGCTCCGCGTCACCAGCTCGCCGACCGGCTTGTGATAGAGCAGCACCCGCGGCTCTTCCTGCTTCGGGCGGCGGACCGGTTTTCCGTCGACCGCAATCTCGTCTTGCGGGTCGGCTCGGGCGCCCAGGCTCGCAACGGCGCCGTTGACGCTGACGCGTCCGGCCGTGATCCAGCCCTCGATCTCGCGCCGCGAGCCTAGCCCGGCCGCCGCGAGAATCTTTTGAATTCTTTCAGCCGTCTGTACCGGTCGCTCGGTGCGGCTCTTCGTGCTCGACGGAGCGGGGCTCGGCTTCGCTGACTTGCTGGACGGGGGCGGGCTCAAGCTGCAGGGTGGTGGCGATTTCCTCGAGCGGCGGCAGCTCTTCGAGCGAGCGCAACCCGAGGTCGTCGAGGAAGCGCCGGGTGGTGGCGTAGAGCGCCGGCCTGCCCGGGGTCTCGCGGTGGCCGACGACGTCGATCCAGCCGCGGTTCTCGAGTGTCTGGATGATCTGGGTCGTGACCACGACGCCGCGGATGTTCTCGATGTCGCCCCGGGTCACCGGCTGGCGGTAGGCGATGATCGCCAGGGTCTCCATCACCGCGCGCGAGTAGCGCGGCGGCTTCTCCGGCGACAGGCGCTCGAGATAGGGCTGGAACTCCAGGCGCGTCTGGAAGCGCCAGCCGCTCGCGAGGCACACCAGCTCGACCGCGCGGCCGTCCCAGTCGGCGCGCAGCTCCTCCAGCAGGTTCTTCAGCGTATCGGCGGCAATGTCGTTGTCGAACAAGCGCTTGAGCTCGGCGAGAGACAGCGGCTCGGGCGCCGCGAGGAGCGCGGCTTCGAGGATGCGCTTGGCCGCTTCCGGGACGGCGGGAACGGCGGACGGGTCGGCGGGGTTGTGCATGGCGGTACCTACTATACCTAGTTGTCGAACGCTTAGAAAGACGTTCCTTTAGTTGCTACGCGGCGTCGTTGGCCCCCGGCTGGGTGGTGCTGTAGCCGAGCTTCACGTAGATCGGCGCAAAGCACTCGGACTGGGTGATCTCGATCAGCAGCTCGCGCGCAAGCTCGAGCAGCGCGAGAAAGGTCACCACCAGCACCGCCACGCCACGCTGCGGCTCGAACAGCTCGCTGAACTCCAGCACCCGGCGTTCCTGCAGCGCGCGCAGGATGGAGCTCATGTGTTCGCGCACGGACAGCTCTTCGCGCGAGATGTGATGGTGCCGGCTCATGCGGGCGCGGTGGAGCAGCCCGCGCCAGGCCTCGGCCAGGTCCTGGGGATTCACCTCCGGCAGCCGCTCGGCAACCTGGCGCTCGATCCACACGGAGATCGCGATGACGTTACGGCCGGCCTGGGGCAGCTCGTCGAGCGCCTGCGCCGCCTTCTTCATCTGCTCGTACTCGAGCAGGCGCCGCACCAGCTCGGCGCGCGGATCCTCCTCTGTGGGCTCGGCCGCCGGCGGTCGCGGCAGCAGCAGCCGCGACTTGATCTCCATCAGCATCGCCGCCATCACCAGGTACTCGGCGGCCAGCTCCAGGTTCTTGCTGCGCATGATGTCGACGTACTCGAGGTACTGGCGCGTGAGCGGCGCCATCGGGATGTCGAGGATGTCGAGGTTTTCCTTGCGGATGAGGTAGAGCAGCAGGTCGAGCGGGCCCTCGAAGGCCTCCAGCACCACCTCGAGGGCGTCGGGCGGGATGTACAGGTCGTGCGGGAGCTCGATGACCGGCTCGCCGTAGAGCTTGGCGACGGGCTGGCTGACTGGATGATTCGAGGAAGCGTTCAGCGGCACCACGTTCATGGATACGATAATCCCATAGCTTCGCGCACTTCGCGCATGGTTTCCGCCGCCAGGCGCTTCGCGCGGTCGCAGCCGTCGGCGATGATGTTTTTTACCAACGTCGGGTCGTCGAGGTAGGTCCGGGCGCGCTCGCGCATGGGCGCGAGCTCCTTATTGATCGCTTCGATGACCGGCTGCTTGCAGTCGAGGCAGCCGATGCCCGCGGTGGTGCAGCCCTGGTGCACCCACTGCTTGGTCGCCTCGTTCGAGTACACGAGGTGCAGCGACCAGACCGGGCATTTCTCGGGCGTGCCGGGGTCAGTGCGCTTCACCCGCGCCGGATCGGTCGGCATGGTCCTCACCTTCTTCGCCACCGACTCCGGCTCCTCGCGCAGCGCGATGGTGTTGCCATAGGACTTGGACATCTTCTGACCGTCGAGGCCGGGCATCCTGGAGGCCTCGGTCAGCAGCGCTTCCGGCTCGACCAGGATCCTCTTTCCGCCGCCCTCCAGCCAACCATACAAACGCTCGCGGTCGCCGCGCGTCAGGTTCTGCTGCTCGTCGACCAGCGCCTCCGCGCGTCCCAGCGCCTCGGCCTCGCCCTGCTCCAGGAATTTGGTGCGCAACTCGGCGAGCAGCCGGGCCTTCTTCGAGCCCATCTTCTTGACCGCGGCCTTGGCCTTTTCCTCGAACCCCGGCTCCTTGCCGTACAGGTGGTTGAAGCGCCGCGCCACCTCGCGCGTGAATTCGACGTGCGGGACCTGGTCCTCACCCACCGGCACGTAGCGCGCGCGGTAGATCAGGATGTCGGCCGACTGCAGCAGCGGGTAGCCGAGGAAGCCGTAGGTCGAGAGGTCCTTCTCGGCGAGCTTCTCCTGCTGGTCCTTGTACGTCGGCACGCGCTCGAGCCAGCCGAGCGGCGTGATCATCGACAGCAGCAGATTCAGCTCGGCGTGGTCCGGGACCTGCGACTGGATGAACAGGATCGCCTGGTTGGGGTCGATGCCGGCCGCCAGCCAATCGACCACCATGTCCCAGCCGCTCTCCATGATGCTGCCGGGCTTTTCGTAGTCGGTGGTGAGCGCGTGCCAGTCGGCGACGAAGTACAGGCACAGGTATTCCGCCTGGAGCCGGACCCAGTTCTTGAGCACGCCGTGATAGTGGCCGAGGTGCAGGCTCCCGGTCGGCCGCATGCCGGACAGGACGCGCGTCTCGTACATCAGAAGACCATGGCCCGGATGATCGCGTCGGAGGCTTGGATGAGCGGCTGCAGGAGGAAGGTGAGGCCGTTGCTGGCGAGCAGCACGAGAAGGACCGGGATGCCCCACGGCTCGAGCTTCGCGTAGCGCCACGCGGCGCGGGTGGGAAGCAGGCTCACCACGATGCGCCCGCCGTCGAGCGGCAGGATCGGCAGCAGGTTGAGGAACATGAAGATGAGGTTGACCAGGATGCCGGCCTGCGACATGGCCTCCATGGCCGCGGACAAGGTGTTCTCGGGCATCAGGAGCGCGAGCTTGAGCAGCGTGACCCACGCGAGCGCCATGCCGAGATTGGCCGCCGGTCCCGCCGCGGCGACGAGCGCCATGTGCTGGCGGGGCTTGCGCAGCGCCGAGTAGTTCACCGGCACCGGCTTCGCCCAGCCGAACAGGAAGCCGTGCGTGCCGGCGAGGCTCGAGGCGAAGAGGATCAGGGCCGGAACCGCGATCGTCCCCACGGGGTCGATGTGGCGGATCGGGTTCAGGCTGATGCGCCCCTGCGCGTGCGCCGTCATGTCGCCGAAGTAGCGCGCCACGTAGCCGTGCGCCGCCTCGTGCAGCGTGATCGCGAACAGCACCGGGAGGGCGTAGATGGCGACCGTCTGGACCAGGAGATTGACGTCCATCTTTTTCCCGCAAGTCTATCAGACGGGCTGGACGGCAAACGGCGCGAGCGATCCCCTTCCCACGCGCACCACCTGCGGCTCGGCTTTCGTCAGATCGATCACCGTGGAAGGCTCTACGCCGCAGGGTCCGCCGTCAACGATGACGTCGAGCGCGCTTTCGAGGCGCGCGCGGATTTCCTCCGCGTCGGCAAGCGGCGCCTCGTCGCCGGCCACGGTGAGCGTCGCCGAGAGCATCGGCGCATCGAGCTCGGCGAGCAGCGCGTGCGCCGCCGGATGGCCCGGCATGCGCACGCCGATCGTCTTGCGGCTCGTCGCGCGCCGCGGCACCTGGCGGCGGGCCGGCAGGATGAAGGTGTAGCTTCCGGGCGTCGCGCTCTTCAGCAGGCGAAAGCGCGCGTCGTCCACGGTGGCATAGGCCGAGATCTCGGAGAGGTCGCGGCACATGAGCGTGAGACGGTGCCGCTCGTCCACGCCGCGAATCCGGCGCAGCCGCTCGAGCGCGGTGGTGGCGCCGAGGTCGCAACCGAGCGCGTAGCAAGAATCGGTGGGATAGGCGATCAGGCCGCCCCGCTTCACGGCCTCGGCCGCGAGGCGGATCAGCCGCTTCTGCGGATGCGTCGGATGGACCGAGAGAAACTGGGTCATTCGGCGAGGAAATCTTCGATCAGCCGCGCCACTTCCTCCGGCTGATCGTGATGCAGCATGTGGCCCGCGTCTTGCACCGTAACGTATTTGAGATTCTTGAAGCAGTTCCTGCGTTCCGCATGCTGCGTCGCGGTCAGTCCCAACCGCTTCATGGTGTCGGACTCGGCCGCGTCGACCCAAAGCACCGGCGCGCTCGTCTCGCGCCAGCAGGCCTGCACTTCCTCGATGCGGTAAAGAAGGGGATTCACGATCTTGTGCGCCGGATCGCCTCGCAGCACGACGCTCCCGCCCTCCTCCTTGCCCCAGTGGCGGGCGAGAAAGTCGGCCTTTCGCCGTGTCAACCTGGGATTGCCCTCGCGCAGGCGCTTGGCCAGCGAGTCGAAATCCTGGTAGGGGCGCAGCGTCGGCCGTTCGTGCAGCTCGTTCAACCAGCGCGCGTAGCGCTTCGGCGCCTGCTCCGGCCGGGTCGGCGCCATGCCGAAGCCTTCCAGGTTCACGAGCCTCGCCACGCGCTGCGGCCGGATGCCGGCATAGAGCGCCGCCACGTTCCCGCCGAGGCTGTGTCCTACCAAATTGACAGCATCCTGGGCGGAAAAGCGCTCCAGGATGCTATCCAGATCCGCAAGGTAGTCCGGAAACCAGTACGAATCGGACTTTCCCCATTCGGTAAGCCCGTAGCCGCGCCAGTCGGGCGCGTAGACGTCCCAGGGGCCGCGAAGCGCGTCGACCACGAACTGGAACGACGCCGAAACGTCCATCCAGCCGTGCAGCAGAAACATCTTCGGCGCGCCCGGGTGAGCGGATAGCGCCGGCCAGCGGCGCACGTGGTAGCGCAGGCCGCGGATGGCAAGGAAAAGCGATTCGCTTTCTCTCAATGCAGGAACCCGAACTCGACCTGCGGGCGCCGGCCGCCGACGAGGTCGGCGAGCGCGGCTCCGGAGCCGCAGGCGAGCGTCCAGCCGAGCGTGCCGTGGCCGGTGTTGAGGAACAGATTGGAGAGCCGCGTCCTGCCGACGATCGGCACGTTGGCCGGCGTCGCGGGCCGCAGCCCTGCCCAGCTCTCGTAGGCGAGGACGCTGCGCAATGCCGGGAACAGGCTCACCACCCGCCGCGCGATGGCGGCGCAGCGCACCGGGCTCACGGTGGTGTCGTAGCCGGTGAGCTCGGCCGTGCCGGCGGCGCGCAGCCGGTTGCCCAGGCGCGAAATCACGATCTTGTGGGCTTCGTCGGTCAGGCTGACCGTCGGAGCCGCTTGGCGGTGCTCGGGTCCAAGCCCAAGCGTGATCGAATAGCCCTTCAGCGGGTACACCGGAATGCGCACCCCGAGCGGCTGGAGCAGGAGCGGGCTGTAGCTGCCGAGCGCGACGACATAGGCATCGGCGCGCAGGTGCCGGTCGCCATCTTCTTCCACGAGCTTGACGCCGGTCACCGTCTCGCCGGCCGTGTCGATCGCCCGGACCGCGCTGTCGTAGCGGAAGCGCACGCCGCGGCGCGCGGCGAGGCGCGCGAGCTCCTCGGTGAAACGCCGCGCGTCGCCCGACTCGTCGCGCGGCGTGTAGATTCCGCCGGTCACCGGGACCTCGGACTCGCGCAGCGCGGGCTCGAGGGCGAGGCATTCGGGAGCCGATTTCACCTGGCGCTCGACGCCGAGCGCGCGCGCCGCTTCCGCGGCGCGCGCCAGCGCCTCGAAATCGTGGCCGTCGGTGGCGAAGTGCAGGATGCCGCGGCTCAGCTCGTCGTAGCGCAACCCGGTCTTCTCGCGCAGCGCGCGCAGACAGTCGCGACTGTACTGGGCGAGGCCGGCGAGCGCGCGGGTGTTGCGCTCGAAGCGGCCCGGCAGGCATTCGAGAACGAAGCGCAGGCCCCACATCCACTGCGCCCAGTCGCGGCGCGGCCGGAAGAGGAGCGGCGCGTCCTCGTGCCCCAGCCAGCCCAGGATCTTGGGCAGCACCGACGGTTTCGCCCACGGCTCGGCGTGGCCGGCCGAGATCTGGCCGCCGTTCGCGAACGAGGTCTCCATGGCGGCGCGCGGCTGGCGCTCGACCACGCTCACCTCGTGGCCCGCCTCCGCAAGGTACCAGGCGCTGGCCACGCCGACCACGCCGGCGCCGAGAACGAGCACTTTCACTCGATTATCATAGCGCCATGCCTCTTTTCGCCATCGGCGGGCGCCGCCCCGAGCTGCGCGGCGCGCACCACTTCATCGCGCACGACGCGACCCTCGTGGGCAGCATCGTGCTCGAGGACAACGTCAACGTCTGGTTCCAGAGCGTCATCCGCGCCGACAACGACCAGGTGACCATCGGCGAGGGCTGCAACATCCAGGACGGCTCGGTGCTGCACGTCGATCCCGGCTTTCCGATGACGCTCGGGCGCCGCGTAAGCATCGGCCACAAGGTGATGCTGCACGGCTGCACCATCGGCGAGGGCTCGCTCGTCGGCATCAACAGCGTGGTGATGAACGGCGCGCGCATCGGCCGCAGCGCGCTGATCGGCGCCAACACGCTCATCGCCGAGGGCAAGGAGATTCCCGACGGCGTGCTGGTGCTCGGCTCGCCGGGAAAGGTCGTGCGCGAGCTCAGGCGGGAGGAAAAGGATTTCCTGCTGACGATCGCGCAGGGCTACGTCGACCGCTCGCGCCTTTACACCACCACGCTGAAACAAATCTAGTTACTTCGGCGCCATCCGGATGGCGCCATCGAGCCTGATCGTCTCCGCGTTCAGCATCTCGATCTCGACGATCGCCTTCACCATCTGCGCGTATTCCGCAGGGCGTCCCAGGCGCGAGGGGAACGGCACCTGCTTGCCGAGCGAGTCCTGCGCGTCCTTCGGCAGGCCGGCCAGCATCGGCGTCTCGAAAATGCCCGGCGCGATCGAGCACACCCGGATGCCGTTGCGCGAGAGGTCGCGCGCGATGGGCAGCGTCATGCCGACGATGGCGCCCTTGGAGGCCGAGTAGGCGGCCTGGCCGATCTGGCCGTCGAAGGCGGCAACCGAGGCCGTGTTGACGATCACGCCGCGCTCGCCGCCGGCGTTGGGCGAAGCCTTGGCCATGGCGTCCGCGGCGAGGCGGGTCATGTTGAACGTCCCTATGACGTTCACATTGACAACCCGAATGAAACGTTGCAGATCGTGTGGGGCCTCCTTGCCGAGCGTGCGCTCGGCGAGCGCGATGCCGGCGCAGTTGACGAGCACATGGAGTCCGCCGAATTCCTTCAGTGCCAGCGCGACCGCGGCCTTGCCGTCGGCCTCCGAGGCGACATCGCACTTGATGAAGCGCCCGTTCAGCTCGCGCGCCAGCTTCTCGCCCGGCTCGATCTGCAGGTCTGCGATCACCACCTTGGCGCCGTTCTCGGCCGCCATGCGCGCGGTGGCTCCGCCGAGGCCCGAGGCGCCGCCGGTCACCAGGAATACGCTGCTCTTGATCTGCATGAAAGACCCCCTTGGAAATCGGGAATAAGGTAATTCGTCCGGAAGGCGCTCGGAATTCAAAGATAATTCTACCCGCCATGCATCTGGGCTTCGGCATCCGCTTCGGCGATTTGTACGAGCGCGAAGGACTCGCGCGCGTCGACGCCGCGTTCCTGGACTTTCTCGCGCAGGGCGACGCCGCCCTGCGCGATCGCCTCGTGGCGGCCCGGGCAAATCCTCCCGCGGCGCCGAAGGAAGAGTCGGATCTCCTGATCGCGGCCGCGCCGCACGTCGAGGATTTCATCGCGCGGCTTTTCGGCATCGAGGCCGAGGCGCAAGCGCTTGCCGCGAAGCATCACGAGCTTGCCCCGCTCTACTCGGTGAAGCGTCTCTTCGTGCAGCGGCGCGCGATGCACAAGGTCAAGCCCGAAGAGATCCAGAACTTCGACGCGGACGCTGCGGCCCGGACCTTGTTTGGAGGGGAATTCACCGAGCTTGATTTCGCCTGCAAGGTCACGCAGTGGATGAAGAACGAGGCGGCCGATGCGCCCCAGCTCGAGGCGGCCGCACGCTATGCCGCCTGGGCGGCAACCACGCCGCAGGGCAAGGCAAAGCATCGCCACGGCGTGCTCTTCAAGGCGCCGCGCAAGCTCGACTACATGCGTCTGGTGCCCGTGCACACGACCAACGAAAAAGGGTTTGGCGAACATCGCCTGGAGCATCTGCGCGAACGGCAGGGGTTCGAGCTGACCGACCGCGGCACCGACCTCGTCGGCGCGCTGGACGAGACGAACTACTGCATCTGGTGCCACGAACAGGGCAAGGATTCGTGCTCAAAAGGCTTGAAGGAGAAACCTCCTTCAACGGAATTCAAGAAAACCGTGTTCGCCGTGCCGCTGAGTGGCTGCCCGCTCGAAGAGAAGATCTCCGAGTTCCAGATGGTCAAGTCGCGCGGCCAGCCGCTTGCCGCGCTCGGCATCATCGCCGTGGACAATCCGATGGTCGCGGGCACCGGGCACCGCATCTGCAACGACTGCATGAAGTCCTGCATCTACCAGAAGCAGGACCCGGTCAACATCCCGCAGGCCGAGACGCGCACGCTGAAGGACGTCCTCGAGCTGCCGTGGGGGTTCGAGATCTATTCGCTCCTCACGCGCTGGAACCCCTTCGACCTGCGCCGCCCCTACCCCAAGGCGGCGAGCGGCAAGCGCGTCCTCGTCGTCGGCCTCGGGCCGGCGGGCTTCACCGTGGCGCACCACCTGATGAACGACGGCCACACGGTCGTGGGAATCGACGGGCTGAAGATCGAGCCGCTCGATCCGGCGCTCTCCGGCGTGGACCCGCTCGGCAACCGGACTGCCTTCCATCCCATAAGAGATATTCGCGAGCTGCAGGAAAACCTGAGCCAGCGGGTGATGGCCGGGTTCGGCGGCGTGGCGGAGTACGGCATCACGGTGCGCTGGGACAAGAATTTCCTCAAGATCATCCGGCTCCTGCTCGAGCGGCGGCGCCAGTTCGCCATGTTCGGCGGCGTGCGCTTCGGCGGCACGCTCACGATCGACGAGGCTTTCGCCGACGGCTTCGACCACATCGCGCTCTGCGCCGGCGCCGGCCGTCCCACGGTGCTCGAGATCCCGAACGGCTTCGCGCGCGGCGTGCGCGCCGCCTCGGACTTCCTCATGGCGCTGCAGCTCACCGGCGCCGCCAAGCGCGAGTCGATCGCCAACCTGCAGATCCGCCTGCCGATCGTGGTGATCGGCGGCGGCCTCACCGCGATCGACACCGCGACCGAGTCGCTCGCCTACTACGCCATTCAGGTCGAGAAATTCCTCGCGCGCTACGAGGTGCTCGAGGAAAGGCCGTTCTGGAACGCCGAGGAGCAGGCGATCGCGCAGGAATTCATCGCCCATGCTCGCGCCCTTCGCTCCGCTTCTCCTTCGGAACGTCTTTCCCTGTTGAAATCCTGGGGCGGTTCCACCATCGCCTATCGCCGCAGGATGATCGACAGCCCCTCCTACACGTTGAACCACGAAGAGGTGGAAAAGGCGCTCGAGGAAGGCATCACCTTCGCCGAGGGCTTGTCGCCGACCCGGATCGAGGTCGACGAGTTCGGTCACGCGAAAGCGGTGCAGTTTTTGAATTCAGAAAAAACTCCAGTAACGCTTCCTGCACGGTCGGTGCTTATCGCCGCCGGCACGCAGCCCAACACGGTGCTGGCGCGCGAGGAAGGCGTGAGCCTCGCGCTCGACGGCAAGTACTTCCAGGCCTGCGACGAAAACGGCGCGCCGGTGAAGCCCGAGCGCCATGCGGCCAAGCCGAAGCACGTCGCGGTGCTGCTGCATCGCCGTCCCGACGGACGTTTCATGAGCTTCTTTGGCGACCTGCACCCTTCGTATTTCGGCAACGTCGTGAAGGCGATGGGCAGCGCCAAGCAGGGTTTCCCCGTCGTCAGCAGAGTACTTTCACAAAAAGATCCTTCATCGTCCCTGGACGACGCGCAATTTCTCTCGCGGCTCAACCGCGACCTGCGCGCGGTAGTGCACGAGGTGCGCCGGCTTACTCCGCGCATCGTCGAGGTGGTGCTGCGTGCGCCGGTTGCCGCCCGCCGGTTCAATCCCGGCCAGTTCTATCGCATGCAGAACTTCGAGACTCTGGCGCTGAAGCTGCCGGGCACCACTTTGGCGATGGAGGGCCTCGCCCTTACCGGTGCGTGGGTCGACCGCGACAAGGGGCTGATCTCAGTCATAGCGCTCGAGATGGGCGGCTCGGCCGACCTCCTCGCCTACCTGCGTCCGGGCGAGCCGGTAGTGCTGATGGGACCCACCGGCACCCCGACCGAGATCCGGGGCGACGAGACGGTGGTGCTCGCCGGCGGCGGTCTCGGCAACGCGGTGCTTTTCTCCATCGGGCGCGCGCTGCGCGCCGCGGGAAGCAAGGTGATCTACTTCGCCGGCTACAAGTCGATGGGCGACCGCTATCGCATCGACGACATCGAAGCGTCCTCCGACGTGGTGATCTGGTGCTGCGACGAGGCGCCCGGCTTCGCGCCGCGCCGGCCGCAGGACCGCGCCTTCGTCGGCAACATCGTGCAGGCGATGCACGCCTACGCCACCGGCGATCTCGGCAGGCAGGAAATCCCGTTCTCGGACGCTGACCGGATCATCGCCATCGGCTCGGACAGGATGATGGCCGCGGTGGCGCTGGCCCGCCACGGCTTGCTGAGCCCTTACCTTAAGAAGACTCATGTCGCCATCGGCTCCATCAACTCGCCGATGCAGTGCATGATGAAGGAGATCTGCGCGCAGTGCCTGCAGCCGCACGTCGACCCGGTGACCGGAAGCACGAGCTACGTCTTCTCCTGCTTCAACCAGGACCAGCCGCTCGACCAGGTCGACTTCGCCGCCCTCGCCCAGCGCCTGGCGCAGAACGGCGTGCAGGAGAAGCTCACCGCACTCTGGATCGGGCGCTGCCTCAGGCAGCTCCCGCCGCCCGCCGAGCGCAAGGCCGCCTAGTTCTTTCGCGGAATCGCTTCCATGAGAAGCGCGAGTGCGCGCTGCAGACTCTGGAAGCCGGGTCCTCCGCCACGGTAGTGGCCCATGCGCACGACGACGAGGTCGTGCGACGGAACGATGAGCGCGATCTGAGTGCCCGACCCGGCCATGTAATACGCATCGCTCGGCACCGGGAAAGCGC
>Ga0075434_100000917_pt1 | contig 23637 bp, 23 predicted proteins | sample RhiMethybrSRZTD3_FD_75298 | JGI IMG/M metagenome (GOLD analysis project Ga0075434, IMG submission 75298) | Populus rhizosphere microbial communities from Tennessee, USA - Rhizosphere MetaG P. TD hybrid SRZTD3 | ecosystem: Host-associated > Plants > Roots > Rhizosphere > Soil | place: USA... | reverse complement strand
CTCAACGACAGCTCGCAGTGGGGCTTCACGCTCGGCAACGCCGTCCGCGTGTGGCGCACGGGCGCGGGCATCGACCGGCACGGCAACCTGATCTACGCCGCAGCGGATTATCAGACGGTGGTTACGCTGGCGCGGATCCTGCAGCGTGCCGGAGCTGTGCGCGCGATGCAGCTCGACATCAATCCGGAGTGGCCGACCTTGATCACCTACAGCCACCGCGGCGGGCTGGATCCGGTGCGGGTGGTGCCGAACTACCAGCAGCCGCCCACGCGATACCTGGTGCCGGATGACCGCGACTTCTTCGCCGTCTACCGGCGCGTGCCGGGTCCCTTTACAGTTCCGTTCAGGTAACGCGTGACGCGGCTCACCTGACGGCTGGAAGCCGGATCACGAACGCGCCGCCGGGGCCGGGAGCAGCCGTGATCGTTCCTCCGATCGACTCGGCGAGACGCCGCGCCAGCGGCAGGCCCAGGCCGGCACCGGCGGGCTCCGCCGCGGCGCTCCCTCCGCGGATGCCGGGCTGGAAGATCCGCTCGCAGTCGGCCGCTGGCACACCGGCACCGTCGTCGCAGATCGTGAACCTCAGCTCATGCCGGTCGCGCTCGGCCGCCACGGTGACCGTGGACCTGGCGTAGCGGCACGCGTTGTCCACCACGGGCTGCAGGATCCGGCAGGCCAGCTCCAGATCCGCGCTCACCTTGAGCTCCGGGGCCGCGATGTCGGTGGTCACGGTGACGCCGCGGGCCCTGGCCACGTCGGCCGTGGTCTCGACCACGCGGTCGACCACCTGGAGGGCCGAGCAGAATCCCCGCCTGTCGCCTACCGCTGCCCGGGCGGCGCCCAACAGAGCGTCGATGATCCGGGTCATCGCGCGCACGTTGCGTTCGATGGCCTCGAGGGCGGCGCGGTACTCCTCCATGTTGCGATCGCGGCGGAGACCCAATTGGGCCTCGGCGGCGATGCGTGCAAGGGGGGTGCGCAGCTCGTGGGAGATCTCGGCAGAGAGCCGTTGTTCGCGCCGCAAGGCGTCGGCTGTGCGTTCCAGCAGCTGGTCGAGGGTGTCGGCCAGCTCGGTCAGCTCGTCGTGCGGCGGCCCCTGGTTGAACCGGTGATCAAGGTCGTGCTCGCTCCACGTCCGGGCAGAGGCGGTCATGGTGGACACGGGGCGCAGCGCCCGGCTCAGGATCCAGCCGGCAACCGCGGCGATGACAGCCAGCAGCAGCAGACAGAGGACGATCGACGCGACGAGCGCGGTCTGCTGGGCCTGCTCGTAGGCAGCGAGTGACACCCCGGCGACGACCGTCCCCAGGCGGCGTCCGTTGCGGACGACCGGTGCTGCGTACAGGCGAACGTCCGTCCCGGGGACATCGGTGGTGCGAGACGAGCCCCGCGCCAGGGCGTGTGCGGCGGCGGTCAGGGCCGGATCGACGCGGGGTGACTCGAGCGACCGGTCACCGGCGAAGATCCAGATCGGCGTGTCGCCGACAGCGGCGTCCGGCGCTTCGCCGACGGCGAGCTGCCCGTGGCTGGTCGTGAGCGCGGGCAGCTGCGCGGTGGCGCGCGCTCTGGCCCGGTCGGTCGCGTCGGCGTCCAGCCTGTGGGCGAAGAGCAGGTTGAAGCCGATCACCAGCACACACATCGTCGCCCCGACGGACAGCACCGTGGCGAGCAGCAGGCGGCTGCGGATGCCGCGCGGTCTTGCGATCACCGCAGCGAGTATCCAACGCCGTGAACGGTCTTCAATCCAGGAGCGCCCGGGAGCGCGCGGAGCTTGCGGCGAAGTCGTGTGATGTAGGCATCGAGCGTATTGTCGTGCACGATGGCGCCGTGCGGCCAACCCGCCTGGATCAGCTCCCGCCGGCGAACGACGTCGCCCGAGCGGGCGGCCAGGGCGGAGAGCAACCTGAATTCGGTTGGCGTCAGGCCGACCGTCTCGCCACCGCACTGGGCCGCGTGTGCGATCGGATCGACCACCAGGCCGCGCGCGTCCGATGGTGGGATGGTGTGGCGGCGAAGCAGCGCGCGCAACCGCGCCACTAGCTCGGCGAACGCGAACGGCTTGGTCAGGTAGTCGTCCCCGCCGGCGGCGAACCCGGACAGCCGGTCAGGAAGCGCGTCACGCGCGGTCAGGAAGACGATGGGCGCCGTGACGCCGCGCGTCCGCAGGGCCTGGCATAGGTCACGACCATCGGCATCGGGGAGGCCGATATCGACGACCAGGCCGTCAGGAGGATGCGCGTCTGCGAGCTCCAGAAGATGGCCGGCCGTGGCTGCCGCCATCACGGCGAACCCCTCCTCGCGCAGGCCGCGCAGGATGGCGCCGCGCAACTCGGCGTCGTCCTCCGCGATCAGGATTCGCGGCTCGGTCACTCCTCGCGAAGTATGGCACCAAGCGGCATCCGGCCGATCCCGCGGATGGTGATGAAGGCAGCGATCGTCCCTGCCGCCAGCGCGGTTACGGCCAGCACCGCAAGGAACCCCCAGGGCACGGTCAGCTGGCTGGGCGGCGGGTCGAACACGTGCTGCAGCATCGCCACCAGCATCAGTGAGACCAGCCAGCCGAGCACTGCTGCGAGCAGCAGCGCGGCTCCCAGCACGACCGCCACCTCTGTCCACACGAACATGCCGATGTCCCGCAATGAGGCGCCGAGTGCAGCCATCGTGGCGAACTCGTGCCGACGCTCACTGATGGTGAGCGTGACGAACAGCGCCATGGCGGCGGCGGCCAGGGCGACCGCGAACGCCTCCTCGATCCGGCTGATCCCGGTCAGGTCGACGGTGGTGATCGAGCTTGTCGTCTGGCGCACCTGGTTGCTGATGTTCTTCACGGACGCACCGGTCGGCGCCACCCTGGCGGCCACCGCAGCGGCCACCGACGCGGGGTTGCCGGACGTGCTTGCGAACACCACGTTCGGCCCGGGCCCGTGCGTCACACTGTCGAGGTACGCCAGATTGGTCACCATGAACGAGTCCTTCGGCGCTGCCGGGAACTCCTGGACGACTCCCACGACGTGAAACGGCGCCACGCGAAAGCGGCCGGTCAGGTGGTCGAGCACCCGCAGCTTGAGCAGGTCACCGACCCTGAGCTGATAGTCGGTGATGGTCTCCTTCGAGACGAGGATGCCGTCCGGCGTGGAGCGCAGCCTGCCGAGCACCTGACGTGCGCTGCCACCGATGAAATAGGAATCGCGGAGCGTCGTTGCGCCGGTCAGGGTCGAGGCGTCGATCCCGTACGTGTCCTGCAGATCCGGGCCCACGTAGGCGTAGTCGTGGTTGACGGCGGTCGTGGCGCTGACGCCGGGAACGCTCGCCACGGTAGCCGCCAGGTTGCTGCTCGTGGCGACGCCGGGCGGAGCCGTGACGACCACGTCGGCGCCCAGGGTGAGCTGGGCATCGACGTTCGCCTGCTGGTTGTACGTCGCGGTGAAGACGCCGAGGTTGACGCCAAAGGCGAGGAGGAGGCCGGCGACCACGAGTCCGCGGTTGATCGCCGTCCCGCGGCGGCTGATGCTGGCGAGCAGAAGTCCACGCAGCCCATTCGGGCGGTTGCCGCCGACCCGTCCGGCGGTCCAGGCCACGAGCCGGCCTTGCAGACGCACCAGCAGCAATGTGGCGCCCAACCACAACAGCGCCGGTGCGAAGAACATGTAGACCGACAGCGACAAGGTCGGGTTGGAGTCGGGGTTGACGACCGCCGAGAAGCCGGTGCTGGCGGTCAGCCAGTAGATCAGCCCGCTGACCGCGAGCGCCGCGAGGTCGAGGTACAGGCGCTGCCAGAGCGGGCGCTTCGATCGCCTGGCGCTGCGCCGCGATTCGCTGATGGTCGCGCTCAGCACTCCGGCGGTTGCAGCGACGCGGGCGGCCAGGGCGCCGGCGATCGCGAGCGCAACACAGGCGGCGAGCGTCGCGGCGATCCGCAGCGGCGTCAGCCCTGCCGTCCCGATCAGCAGCCGTACCGAGGCAATCGCGAGGCCGGCTCCGAGCAGGCCGCTGATCACGCCGATCAGCACGCTCTCCACCCCGGCAAGCGTGAGCAGATCGCGGCGTGTGGCTCCCCGCGCTCGGAGTAGGCCGAGGTCGCGGCGGTCGCGATCGGCGGTGCCGAGGGCCGCCAGATAGGCGAGGCCGAGGGCGATCAGTGCGCCCGGGACCGCGAGCATGATGTAGAGCGTCTGGGCGTAGAGCGCGTCTCCTGCGGCGCCGTTCAACCCGTCTGACAGGTTGTCGACGAACTGCACTCGCCCCGGGAGGCTGCGCGTGACGCGGTTTCGGATCTGTGTCGCCTGGCCGAGAGCATGGGCGGGACTTCCGGTCAGTGCCGCCGGGTCGATCTGCGCCTGCACCTGCCACTGCACGCCGGTCTGCGCGCCCGGCACCGCATTGGTCGCGGCCGATCCGGGCTGCCGGTACGCCGGCGCAAGCCGCGTGGCGAAGGTCTGCAACGGCATCACGATGATCTCAGCCGGCGGCTGGGCGGGCGCCGGCCCAAGCAGCGGGTTGAGTGGCTGGAAGAGAACATCGGGAGCGGTGACCAGCGCGATCCCGCTGACGGTGAACCGCCGTGGCGCGGCACCTTTGACGGGAACCACGGAGATCGTGTCGCCGATCCTCGCCTGCAGCGTCGCGGCCAGCTGCTGGTCGAGCACGACGCTGCCGGCCGCGAAGCGGCCCTGGAGCATGCGCAATGTGCTGAGGTGCGCGAGGTAGTCCGGCGGGACGGCGAGGATCGATCCGCTGGCCGAGCTGATGCGGCCCGCCGGCGCGGTGTGGCCAGACTCGGCAAACGGCGCCGTCGCGGACGCGGACGCCTGCAGCACGTCGCGCTGGCGTGCCACGGCGGCGGCGGCGGCCGTGGCCTGTCGCTGCGAGCCGACCGGTCCCTGCCAGTCGAGAGGCACGGAACGCACGGCGGTCGCGGTCATGGTCGTGAGTGAGTGGCTGACGAATGTCAGCATCGAGCCCAGCATGGCCACCGCAGCTGCGAGCACCAGCACACGCACCGCCGTTCGTCCGGGCGCGCGGCGAAGCGCCGACAGCGAGAGCCTGAGGCTGATCATGCCAGCGACCCGTGGAGCAGCACGCGGCCATCGTGCAGCTCCACCTCGCGGTCGAGACGCGCTGCCACGTCGGCGTCGTGGGTCGCGATCACGAGCGTGAAGCCCACCTGCTGCCGGAGCGCCTCGATCAGGTCGAGCACACGCTCGCCGGTGTCCGAATCGAGATGCCCGGTCGGCTCGTCACAGAGCAGCGCCCGGGGCTGCTGCGCGATGGCGCGGGCCAGCGCCACGCGCTGGGATTCACCGCCCGAGAGTTCCGCAGGCAGGCTGTCGGCCTTCGCTTCCAGCCCGACCAGGCGCAGCAGCTCGATCGGCAAGTACGGCGATCGGGCACTGGAGACGCATTCGGCGAAGGCGATGTTCTCGTAGGCGGTGAGGGTGGGCAGCAGGTTGGCGCCCTGGAAGACGTAGGCGATGCCGCTTGCGCGGACGCTGCGTCGAGCGCGCGCGTCCAGGGAGGAGAGCGCGACACCGTCCCACTCCACGACCCCGGAGCTGGGCACCAGCAACCCGCCCATCGCGTGCAGCACCGTGGTCTTTCCCGACCCTGATCGGCCGCGCAACGCCACCGACTCGCCTTCCTGGACGACCAGGTCGAGCGCCGAGAGGGCGGTCACGCGTGAGTCGCCCTGCCCGTAGGCGACCGTCACGTTTCGCAGTTCGATCAGCGGATGGCCGGTCGTCATGTCGCACGCCCGTCTCGAAGTTCGATCACGTCGTCCGCACGTTCCCGGACGCGTGGCGAATGGGTGACGACCACGACGGTGCTGCCCGCGGTATCCCGCAGGCCGAGCAGTGCGTCGATCACGAGCCGCTCGTTTGCCGAGTCGAGCTCGCCGGTCGGCTCGTCGGCCAGCACCAGCGGCGCGCGCCGGGCGGCCGCCGCGGCGATGGCGACGCGCTGCTGTTCCCCACCCGAGAGCGAGGCCGGGCGATGTGTCATCCGGTGCTTCAGGCCGAACTGCTCGAGCGCGGCCCGGGCCGGCCCGGCGACATCGTCCGAGCCGCCGAGCCGCAGCGCCATCTCCACGTTCTCGAGCGCCGTCAGCGACGACCACAGGTTGTCGCGCTGGAAGACGATGGCGACGGTGCGCGCCCGATGGCGCGACAGCTGCTGCTCATCCATCCGGTCAAGCGGCCGGCCGAACGCCCGCACCTCCCCTGCAGACGGTGTGTCCAGCCCGGCGGCGAGGTGCAGGCACGTGCTCTTGCCCGACCCGGAGGGGCCGTACACGGCGGTCACGCTGTGGGCAGGCACCTTCAGCGAGAGCCCCTTCAGGGCGACGGTCTCGGTCGTCCCGGAGGAGAAGATCCGGAACACGTCGAGCAGTTCGAGAGCCGGCGGTTCGCGCTCGTCCTCGGCCGGCGCCGGCTCGACGTAGAGGCTGGTCAATGCCACCGGAAGCTCTTGATCATCTGGCAGTAGGCGTCGACGTTGTCGACTCCCTGCGGTGTGCCCAGGTCGACGACCGCGCGCCTCGCGCCGTGCCCCAGGTAGTAGCGGTCGACGCCGAGCTGGACGCGTTTGCCGGTAACCGGGCTGGGCGCGCCGAGGGTGGTGTAGACAACCTTCGCCGACACCAGCGGCAACTGGACGGTGGCGCCCTGGTTGGTGCAGGTCGGGTGCGCAGCCACCGACACGACCTTCAGGGACGGTGTGGTCGCGGCCAGCGCGGCGACGGCTGCACGAGCCTGGGTGGCGGTCGCGGCCCCGGGCTCGATCACGATCCGAGCGAGGTTGCTCTTGTCCTGGAACAGCACCCGGCTGCCGGAACCGCGCCTGGCCCAGCCCTCCGGATAGCTCATCGAGTAGCCCTCGGCCGCGTTGTGGTAGGTGAGGAACACCTGGTTGTCCGGGATGTCGCCGGCCGCGGCGGATTGCGCCTCCGCGACCAGCGCGCCGGCGCCCGACGATGACGCCGGCTGGCTCGACGCCGGCGCCGAGGAACCGGGTTGGGGTGTCACCGGCGACTGGGTCGACGCGGAGCCGGAGCTGCCGCAGGCGGTCGCGAGCGGCAGCGCGGCGATCGCGGCGGCGATGAGGATTCGAGTGCGTGTGGGCATGCCAGCATCCTGCATGCACCACCCTGAACGCCGCCTGAATACGGTTAGCGAAGGATGCCGGTGTGGCCGAGCGAGTAGCGGCCGGGCTGCGGCCACACGCAGAGGCCGTGCGGGCTGGCGCCGACCGGGATCTTCGCCAGCAACCGCCCGTTGCGGGTGCTGATGGCGTAGATGACGTCGTTGTAGCGCCCCGAGACCCACAGCACCCGGCCGTTCGCCGACACGCCGCCCATGTCGGGGCTGCCGCCGCCGGGAATCCACCACTTCTTGACGACCCGGCCGGTGCGGAAGCTGATCACCGAGATCGAGCCCTCGCCCCGGTTCGTGGCGTAGAGATACCGGGCGTTGCGGCTGGGGTACAGCCCGTGCACGCCGGCTCCGGTGTGGATGAACCCGGTCACCTTGAACCGCCGGCCGTCGATCTTCCAGAGGCCGTTGGCCATCATGTCGGCCACGTAGAACAGCTTCCCGTCCGGGGCCAGCTTGATGTCCTGCGGCATCCCGCCGGCGCCGTCCGGCAGCTGCAGCGTGCCGATCACGCGTTCGCGCTTGACGTCGACCTTCAGGATCTGCCCGGAGAACTCGCAGGTTGCGAGCAGGTAGCGGCCGCTGGCCGAGAAGTCCATGTGATCCACCCCCGCACACGGCACATGCAGCGAGTGGATCAGCCGGAACGTGTGCGGGTTTCGGAAGTCGAGCCGGTCGAGCCGCTCGGCGACCACGATCGCCCGGCTGCCGTCGGGCGTGAAGTAGAGGTTGTACGGATCCGCGACCGGGATCGGCCGGCCGGGGCGGCCCGTCACCGGGTTGATCGGCGTCAGCGTGTTGCTCCGATCGTTGGTCACGTACAGCCGCTTGAGATCCCACGACGGCACCACGTGCTGGGGCTCCAGGCCGACCGGGAACTGCCGGATCACCCGCCGCGTGGCTGGGTTGATCACATCCACGGTGTTGCTCCCGGAGTTGGGCACGTAGATCAGCGGGCGCGCCCGCCGCGCCGCGCCCGTCAGCATGTTGGCGCCGTCGTGGGCGTAGACGTTGATCTGGTGCGTCGGTGCCGACCCCGCGGCGCGTGGCGTCGACGCGTCGATGCCGCCGGCAGCCGTGGCGCCGTGCGAGCCGCCGGCGACGGCGATCTGGTCGTCGGCCGCGACCGCCCGCGGATGTGGCGGCGCAGCTGCGGGCGCCACCCGATCGTCGCGCTGTGCCAGTGCCAGCAGCAGTACCGCGGTGGCCATTGCGATCGTGATCACCGGCCAGAGCACTCGCGATCCCCTCGGTGGCTGCCTCCGGCGGTCGTGGCGTCCGCGTGAGGTCACCATCGAGCCAAACCGTAGCGCCGCGCACCCCGCCGATTGTTGAGCGGTCGTTAACCCGGCCGCGGTGGACGGGGCGTCACAGACGCCACGACGCCGTGGTTGCAGGCTGTAGGCAGGTTGCGCCGGCGCCGATACACCCACAGGATGCACCATCGCTCAATGACCTGCCGCGCCGTCATCGGAACGATCCTGGTGCTCTGCCTGCTGGGGATGACCGCGGCCCAGCCGAACGCCGTGCCCGTGAAGGTCGAGCGCCCCGCCGTCACCGCATCAGCGCCCTGCGGAGCACTTGCGGGCACCGTCCCGCACGTTCGCTCCGTCGTGCTGGTGATGATGGAAAACCACGCGACCCCGGTGCTCGGCTCGATGCCGTACCTGCACGCCACCGCGGCACGCTGCGCCCGCGCCGCCGGCTACTACGCCGTCGCGCACCCCAGCCTGCCCAACTACATCGCGCTCACCAGCGGCCACATCCCCAGCGGCATCCGCGGCCGGGACTGTGAGCCCGGCGGCAGCTGCCTGTCGCGCGATCGCAGCATCTTCGGGCAGACCCACGGCAGCTGGCGGGTGTGGGCGCAGTCGATGACGCGCCGCTGCCAGCGCCAGACGATCGGACGCTATGCGACGCGTCACACCGCGGCTCCCTACTACACGCGGATCCGCACCCAGTGCAGGGCCAGACAGATCCCTTTGGATGGCCCTCGCCACGGCCTGTCGGCGACGCTCAACGCCGATCGGCTGCCCGCGTTCTCGATGGTCGTGCCCGACGTGCGAGACGACCAGCACGACGGCTGCATCTCCTGCGGCGACCGCTTCGCTCAGACCTGGATCGGCCGGATCGTTCGCAGCGCCGCCTACCGCCGGGGGGACGTCGCCGTGTTCGTCACCTGGGATGAGGACGACTACAGCTCCGGCAATCACGTGCCGCTGGTGGTCGTCTCGCCCTACACGACGCCCGGCTCGGTCGCGCGCGGCCGCTTCACCCACTACGACCTGCTGCGAACGATGGAACGCACACTCGGATACGCCCCGCTCGGCTCCGCGCGGACGCGGTCTGACAGCCTCGCCCGGCAACTCGGGCTCGGCTAGCGCGGCACCAACCGCGCCAGCTTCTCGCGGTCGGTGATCAGGTCGATGGCGGCGATGCGGCCGTGGGCGATCGTGAAGCTGACCACGGCGATCGGTTGGCTGGGCCGTCCCACCACCAACCCGGCGTCGCTCTCGGTCACCGACCCGCGCATCCGGTCCTGGCGCTCGCCGCCGCCGCCGGACGATGAGTGAGGGCGGCACCTTCTGTCCTTAGATCACCCTTGTGGGCGAGTGCATGGTCACGGTCTTGGTCGATGGCAGGTGTGCGCGCAGGGTTTCGTCGCGAACGGTGACTGGTTGGTATGGGAGAAGATGAGGCGGGGGAGAGTTGACACCGATGCCGGTCGTGAGTTGGCCGGGCTCTACGAGGAGCATTCGGGGCCCGTGTTCGCCTTCGGTCTGCATCTTTGCGGGTCTCGGTCGGACGCCGAGGATCTGGTTCAGATCGCGTTCCTGCATGCGCACCGGGCGCTCCTGCGTGGGGAGCGCCTGGTGAATCCGCGAGCCTGGCTGATCACCGTGGTCAAGCGTCAGGCCTTCAACCGGTGGCGCGACCGTCGCGAGATCCCTGCAAGCGAGTCGATGACGGAGCCAAGCGCTCCCGATCACGACAGCGCCGTCGACGAGCTCGCGCGGGTGCGGCTGCTGCTGTACTCGCTGCCGGAGGCGCAGCATCAGGCGTTCGTGCTTCGCCATTGGAGCGGCCTTTCCAACCGCGAGATCGCCGGCGTGCTCGATACTTCGGAGTCGTCGGTGGAGTCGCTGCTGGTACGGGCTCGCGCGGCGATCGTCGCGTCGGGACCGGCCGACGAAGAGTGCGTTGCGCTGCGTCAGCGGCTGACCGACAATCGCGACCTCACCCCGGCCCAGTCAAGCCACGTCGCGCGGTGCAGGGGTTGTGCTCGGGCACACCAGCGGCTGACCCGTGCCGCCGCCGCGGTCGTCGTGCTGGGTCTGGTTCCACGTGCTCACGTGGCGCAGGCGCTGGCGTCGGCGGTGCCCGGTTTTGCTGGCACGGCCGGGGTCGGGGCAGGCGCTGCGTCAGGAGCAGGTCTGGCCGCCAAGGTCACCGGCACCAAGACGGCGATCGCCACGTTCGGCTCGCTGATTGCCGTGGCCGCGGCGGCGCCCGTCGCGCTGCATGTGACACACCATCTGCCGACGATCTCGCATCATGCATCCGTTTCGGCGTTCACGCACGGATCGCTGGGTGGGGCCGGGCCGAGCGCCGTCTCGACCGGGCCGAGCCAAGGTGCCGGCGCTGCCGCCCACCAACAACCGGCCAAACGCAACCCGCAGAAGCTGCGGCCTGATCGGCATCCCGCCGAGCACCAGACCAGTCACAGCGGCGATAGCCAGGGCGACTCCGCATCCGGAGCCGAGCCGGGAGCGACGGCGTCCTCGGACGGCGACTCGCAGGGCTCTTCGGCGACCGGCCTGGCCCCGGGCGATCCGCAGGGACAGGACACCGGCGGTGGAGCTCCCTCCGGTTCCAGCGGGGACGGGTCGTCGCAGGGCGATGGTGGCGGCAGCTCCAACGGCCAGTGAGCCCGTCGCCCGTGACAACCGGTGCATGCAACACCATCATCGCAAGGCACACGCGGGATGAGGGAGCTGGCGACGTCACCATCGGCGCCCGCCCATCCCCAAGCCAAGGACCCCCTCGATCGGGTGATCTTCGCCGAGCTGGTGAAGGGTATCGCCAGGTCGCGTGACTTTTGGATAGTGCCGCCGAAGGATCGAGCGGCACAACCAACCACCAGGGAGGTACGACATGCGCATCAAGCTCATCACGGCCATCAGCGCGGTAGTGCTCGTGGCGACCCTGTCCAGCGCGGCGCTGGCCCACACGCTGCACCGGCACGCGGCACCAGTGAGGCACACTCACCCGCCAGTCACGCACTCGACCACACCGAGGAACCCAACCCCCGAGAACTCGAGCGCCAGCGCGTCTGAGGACTCGCAGGATCAGTCGGCGGACAGCCAGGCCGATGACAACCAGGCCGACGATAACTCGCAGGGCGACACGAGCGCGCCGGCGACGAGCGATACCCCGCCGCCCGCGACCACCTCGAGCGACCAGGGCGACGACAACAGCCAGGGCGACCAGAACGACCAAGGCGACCAGGGCGCCAGCTCGGGCGACCAGGGCGACGACAACAGCCAGGGCGACGACAACAGCCAGGGCGACGACAACAGCCAGGGCGACCAGGGTGCTAGCTCCGGCGACCAGGGCAGCGGCTCCGATCAGAGCAGCAGCGGCGACGACAACCAGCAGTAACCGTTCAGGCTGACCCCAAGCGACGACCCGGCGAACCACCAAGGCGCCGGGTCGTTTCGCTATCCGGCCCTGGATCACCGGCAGCGACGTCAGTAGCCGGCGCCGTCGACGTCGTACGTGAGTGACGCGAGGTTGTCACCGACGGTGCGGGTGCTGATGAGCCGCAGCCGCTTCCTGTCGCTGATGTCCTCGAACAGGCGCTTGCCGGCCCCCGCAACGACCGGGTAGACCATCAGCCGCACCTGGTCGGCGAGGTCGTGCTCAAGCAGCGAGTGCACGAGCTGGGTGCTGCCGAACACGACGATCTCCCCGTCGATCTCCCGCTTCAGCTTCGAGACCTCGCCCACGACGTCGCCCTTCAGCACCGTCGAGTTGCCCGTAGTCGTCCACCTGGGGCGCTCGATGGTGGAGGACACCACGTACTTGGGCATGCTGTTCAACCTGTCCGCCCACTCGCCGGTGCGGGAGAGCCAGCGCTCGGCGAACCACTCATCGCTGCGGCGACCCAGCAGCAGGGCCTCGGCGCGCAGCACCTCTTCCAGCTCTACGGCTGCCCACGCTTCGCGATCCCGCTCGCTCACCTGGCCGAACCAGCCCCCGAACCTGAACCCCTCCTCGCCGGTCGGATCCTGGACGACCCCGTCGAGCGAGGCATTCTGGCTGATCACGATCGTTCCCATTTCGCATCTCCTGTCGTCGCGTTGGACTGGTATCACCTGAGATCCGGGCCGGCAACGAAATCCATCGCTCCGCTGGGAACGTCGTGAGAGCATGCGATCGATGACGGCCAGCGTCCGCATTGACAAGTGGCTCTGGGCCGCTCGGTTCTTCAAGACCCGCGCGGCGGCGACCGAGGCGGTGCTCGGGGGCCGGGTGCGGGTGAACGGCGAGCGTGTGAAGCCGGCCAAGCACGTGCATGCCGCCGACATCGTCGAGGTCAGGGTGGGCGAGACGGACTGGACGATCACCGTAGTCGAGGTTGCAGACAAGCGCGGCTCGGCCCGTGTCGCCGCCGCCCTGTTCGAGGAGACCGCCGAGTCGATGGCAGAGCGACAACGGAGCGCCGAGCAACGGAGGCTGTCCCGCCCTCCGGGGACCGTGACCAGAGGCCCGCGACCGACCAAGCAGGACCGGCGGCGAATCGAGGCGCTACGCCGGAAGCGAGGCTGACTCCGCCACGAACCGCGCAATCGTGTCGTGCGTTCCCGCCGGGTCCTCGTGCCAGAGCATGTGCCCGGCGTCGGGCAGGATCTCGACGCGCGCGTGCGGTATCAGCTCGGCCGTCATGGTCGTCGTGCGGACGGGCATCGGACTCTTTGCGCCGTGCACGAACAGCACCGGTATCGAGCTGGACACATCCGGCAGGCCGCGTGTGAGCGTGCCGGCCTGCTCATGTTCCTTGACAGATGCGATCGTGCCGGCGAACGCGGCAACGTCGAAGGAGAGGTCGGGAGCCGGCGGCGCGGTGGCGGGATCGGCGAAGTAGGACGGCCAGACCAGGCTGAAGGCCTCTCGCGATTCCTCCGCCGTCGCCTCTCCCCGCTCCTCCTTGGCATCGATCTCCTCAGCGCGTGCGCGCTGAGCGTCAGACAGTGGCGCCGTCATGTTCTCGCCGAACTCCTCGAACACCTCGAGATACGCGCCGAGCGGGTCGAGGATGATCGCGCCCTGGAGCCGCTCCGGGCAGGCCACAAGCATGTGCAGTGCGAGGTGTCCACCCCAGGAGTGTCCGACGATCCACGCTCGCTCCCCGGCCACCTGGTCGATCACCGCGACCGCATCGGCGACGTTCGCCTCGACGGTGTAGGGGTCGCGGATGGTTGTCGGTGGCAGGCCCCGCTGCTGGTAGCTGACAGTGGAGAACACGTCTGCGAGCTGGGCCGTCAGCGGATCCAGATAGGTCGCGGACATGCCCGGGCCGCCGTGCAGGAGAACGGCGACCGGGCCGGCGGTGCCGTGGCCGCGCCACGCCCCGATCGTTCCGTCCCGCGTGTCGATCGTGAACGGGCGATCACTCACACAGCGATTCTCTCACGCGGCGTTGGCTACCGTCCGGCCGTGGTAAGCGCCTGCCGGGACAACGGGCTGCGCCGGATCAACTACGAGGTGCTCGGCAACTCGCTGCCGGTGCTGCACGGGCACGTGCATGCCCGGTATGACTGGGAGCCGCCGGACCGGGTCGACGGCCCGGTGTGGCGCTACCCGCAGGCCGAGCGGAACGATCCGGCGTGTGCGTACTCCGACGCTGACCACGCCAACTGCGCGCGGCGATCGCGGCGGAACTGCAAGGCTGATGGAGCGGGCCTACTCCGTATCGGCGTGAACCGCGGGAGCCGGCGTCTCCTCGCCCACGGCGTCGTCCGCCGCGGGTGCCGCCGCCTCGGCAGCCGGCGCCGCGTCGTCGGTGGACTGCCAGGGCTTCGACCGGATCGCGACCACTGCCACAACCGTGGTGGCGGCGCCGGTCACGATCAGCACCGTATTTCGCATCCGGTGCGACGGCGGCGGACTGATCGAGAACGACAGAGCCCGCGCGGCGTGGCGCGTCGACTGCTGGATCCCCCGGGTCACCCGCCGATCGCCCTTCGCCCGCGAGGGGCCAACGCTGCGCGCACGGCGCGCAGCCAGCGCGGCGTGGAATGCCGCCCGGCGCAGCTCCCGACGCACCCGGCGGTCGCTCACTCGCCGAAACGGCCTGGTTGACACCAGCTTGGTGTACCGCGCTTCATCAGTCTTCACAGAACCCACCCCCATGAGGTCTTAGGCTAAGGCAGCGTGCGCTGCCGAATCGCTCACCTTACCACCGCCTTGCCGCGAGGTCTGAGATGATCCAATGCTCGACCAACCGGGGGATCGCATGTCCACGACCGAGCAGCCGCAGCCGGCCAACCCAAACAAGGCGCTGTGGGAGAAGGGCGACTTCACGCGCATCGCGGCGACCATGCGGGCCAGCGGTGAGGCGCTGGTCGGCAGGCTGGGGATCAGCGAGGGGCTCGACGTGCTCGACCTCGGCTGCGGTGACGGAACCACCGCGATCCCGGAGGCGATGCTGGGCGCGAACGTGCTCGGCGTCGACATCGCCGAGAACCTGGTGGCGGCCGGCAACGCCCGCGCACGCGACCTCGGCCTCGGCAACATCCGGTTCCAGCTGGGCGATGCATCCCAGCTCAGCGACCTGGCCGACGACAGCTTCGACCTCGTGGTCAGCATCTTCGGTGCCATGTTCGCTCCCAGGCCGGCCGATGTGGCCAGGGAGGTCGTTCGGGTGACGCGGCCGGGAGGCCGGATCGTGATGGGCAACTGGATCCCGAACGACCCCACCCTGGTCGCCCAGATCCTCAGGATCAGCGCCGCGTACTCAGCGCCGCCCCCGGAGGGATTCATCAGCCCCATGACCTGGGGGATCGACGACACCGTGATCGAACGGTTCGCCGCCGCCGGGGTGCCGCCCGACAGCGTGTCGCTGGAGCGCGATACCTACACCTTCGACTTCGCGGGCACGCCGTCCCAGCTGCTGGCACTGTTCAGGGAGTACTACGGTCCCACCATGAACGCGTATACGGCGGCAGCAGCCGCCGGCCGCGAGGCCGACCTGCAGGCGGAGCTGGACGCGCTCTTCAACGAGCAGAACGCGAGCACGGAGCCGGGCGCTACCACCATCCCCGCCACGTTCCTGCGCGTGACCGTTGCGGTCTGATCGGCAGCCCCTAGACTCCGGCCATTCGTGCTGAGCGAGCGAGGGGGAGACGGCATGGTGCCCGAGGCCCGGATGGAGGACGGCGACGGCGGCAAGAAGCCGGCCGGTGACGGTTGGTTCATCGTCAACACGCGCGACGCCGCGTGGATGCACAACGACAAGTTCGGCGCGGGCGTCACGTTTGAGGGCACGCCGTACTTCTCGCACTTCGGCATCAACGTCCAGGTGCTGTGGCCGGGACAGCCGAACGGCTACTACCACTCCGAGGACGGGCAGGAGGACTTCCTGATCCTGAGCGGCGAGGGCCTGCTGCTGGTCGAGGGTGAGGAGCGACCGGTCAAGGCCTGGGACTTCGTGCACTTTCCGCCCGGGACGGAGCACATCCTCGTGGGCAGCGGCGACGACCCGTGCGTGTTCCTGGCGGTCGGTGCCCGCAACGCCGGAGAGAGCATCCACTACCCGGTGTCCGACGTGGCGCTGCGCCACGAGGCCGGTGTCAGCGAGCCGGCCACCAGCGGCAAGCAGGCCTACGTCGGTGCGCCGGAGACGACGCCCGGCCCCGCCCCCGAGGGATTGTTCGCGGACCGGTAGCGCGGACGTGCAGGAGAGCCGGATCGCGCAGGCGATCTCCGAGCGGGGCGTCGCCGCCGGCGCGATGCTGTTCGAGTTCGACACGCCCGGCGTGATGCGGATCCTGGCCGCCGCCGGCGTCGACTTCGCCATCTTCGACCTCGAGCACACGGCCTGGGACGCCGGCACGCTGCGCACGCTGTTCGCCGCCGGTCGCTCGACCGGCGTGCACACCGTCACGCGCGTGATCCGCGCCCAGTACCCGCTGATCGCGTCGGCGCTGGACGCCGGGTCGCGTGGGGTGATGGCGCCGATGCTGGAGTCGCGGGCCGAGGCCGAGCTGCTGGTGGAGTCGGCCAAGTACCCGCCGCTTGGCCGCCGCGGCTTCGGCGTGCTGTACAGCGACGTGCTGGCCGACGGCCCGGGGGCGTATACCGAGCGCGCCAATCGCGACACCATCGTGATCGCCCAGATCGAGTCGCCGGCGGGCATCGAGAACGCCGATGCGATCGTGGGCGTGCCCGGCGTCGACATCGTCTGGCTGGGCCAGTTCGACCTGACGCTGGCGCTGGGCATCCCCGGCCAGTTCGACCACCCGGCGTTCACCGAGGCGGTCGATCACCTGCTCGCGGTTTGCCGCCGCCGCGGGAAGCCGCTGGGCCAGCTGGTCGCCTCCGTGGCGGAGGGCCAGGCGCTGCGGCAGCGCGGTTTCCAGGTGCTCGCCTACGCCGACGTCTGGGTATTCGAGCGCGCCCTGCGCGAGGGGCTGGACGGTCTGCGCGGGGCCTGACCGGGGTACCATCGAGCAGATGGGTGTCCAGCGCATGGATCACGTCGGCGTCGTGGTCGACGACCTCGCGGCCGCGACCGAGTTCTTCGTCGAGCTGGGACTGGTGGTGCAGGGTGAGACGACCGTCGAGGGCAAATGGGTCGATCGCATCGTCGGGCTCGAGGGCGTTCGCTCGAACGTTGTGATGATGCAGACGCCGGACGGGAACGGACGGCTCGAGTTGTCGAAGTTCCACTCGCCGTCGAACCAGGACGGCGACCGGAACCCGGCCGCGAACGCGCTGGGCATCCGCCACGTCTCGTTCGTCGTCGATGACGTCGACGCTGCCGTCGCCGGCCTGCGAGCCCGCCGCGTCGAGCTGGTCGGCGAGGTGGTGAGCTACGAGAACGTCTACCGGCTCTGCTACGTGCGCGGCCCGGAGGGCATCATCGTCGAGCTGGCGGAGCGGCTCTAGCGCTCGTACCCGGGGTTCTCGCGGTCGAGCCGGCGTTTGACGGCGTCGAACAGCTTTCCCGGGCCGACGCGATCCTGCGTGGACTGCTCGGCGGTGCGCCGCACGATCTCGTCGGGCACCGCGATCAGCTCCTGCCCGGTGGACTGGGCCAGGATCTGAACCTCGCAGGCCCGCTCCAGGAAGTACAGCCGCGACCAGGCCTCGGCGGCGTCGTTTCCGATCACGATCACGCCGTGGTTTTCGAGCATCACCACGCTGGTGTGCTCATCGACGGCCGATCCGATCCGGTCGCCCTCGTCGGCGGCGTGCGCCAGCCCGCCGTAGGCGAGCGTGGACACGCGTCCGTGGAAGCTCATCGCAGCCTGGCTGAGCGTCGTGTCGAAGCCGCCCCTGGTGGTCGAGACGGCGGTCGCAAACGGCATATGGGTGTGGAACACGCAGCGCGCCGAGGCGCGGGCGCGGTGGGCGCCGCGGTGGATCATGAACGCGGTCGTCTCCCACTCGCCCTCGCCCTCCACGACCGTGCCGTCGCCGTCCACAACCAGCAGGTCGGACGCGGTCAGCTCCGACCACTCCGGCCCGTAGGGGTTCAGCAGGAACAGGTTTTCGCTGCCGGGCACGGCGTAGCTGAAGTGGTTGTCGATGCCCTCGTTGTAGCCGTACAGCGCGGCCGCACGCAGCGCCGCGGCCAGGTCGATCCTGGCCTGTCGCAGCAGGTCCTGGTCGACCCGGGGCTGATCGGCGAGCGTCATGCCGAAAACTGTACTTCACGCGGCCCGCTCTCGGGTACCGTGGTCCGGTGCGGATCGCCACCTGGAACGTCAACTCGCTGAAGCAGCGGCTGCCGCGGTTCCTGCCCTGGCTGGACGAGCGGCAGCCGGACGTGGTCTGCTTGCAGGAGACCAAGCTCCCCGACGACGCGCTGGCCGAGCTGGTCGGCGACGAGCTAGGGAGCCGCGGCTACCAGGTGGCGGCCCACGGCGAGGTGGCGTGGAACGGGGTGGCGATCCTCTCGCGGGCCGGGCTGGACGAGGTGGTGGCGGGCCTGGCCGGCGCGCCCGGCTTCCCGCATCCCGAGGCGCGTGCGGTGGCCGCCACCTGCGGCGGCATCCGCGTGCACTCGGTGTACGTGCCGAACGGGCGCGTGCCTGACTCCGACCACTACGAGTACAAGCTGGCCTGGCTGGCGGCGCTGCGCGACGTGGTCGCGGCCGGGCCGGACGCGGCCGTCGTCTGTGGCGACGTCAACATCGCCCCCACCGATGAGGACGTGTTCGACCCGGACGCCTACATCGGGCAGACCCACGTCACGCCCCGCGAGCGCGCGGCGCTGGCCGAGCTGCAGGCGGTGGGGCTGCACGACGTGGTGCGCGACCGCTGGCCTGGCCAGCGCGTGTTCAGCTACTGGGACTACAGGGCCGGCATGTTCCACCAGGACCTGGGCATGCGCATCGACCTGATCCTGGCCGGCGATCCCGTGGCCGCGCGCGTGCAGGCGGCCTGGATCGACCGGCAGGCGCGCAAGGGCAAGGGGCCGAGCGACCACGCGCCGGTGATCGTCGACCTGGACGAGGCGCCGGACGGCGACATCGGGCCGATGGTGCCGCCGCCGTCGAACCCGGTCACCAAGCGCGGCGCGAAGAAGCTGCCGCAGGCCTAGTCGTTCGGAGGCATCTCGCGGCGATCCGGGCGGCGTTGTCGCACCTGATAGGGTCGAACCGGTAAGGGGGACCGGTTTTGAGCGTGCACTGTCCAGCATGCGGCGTCCTGAACGACCGAGAGGCGGCATTCTGCGGAGGCTGCGGCGTGGCGCTGGGGATCATCTGCCCGTCCTGCGGCGCCGGTCCGCTGCCCGCCGGCATCGCCTTCTGCACCGCCTGTGGCACCGAGCTGGCGCGGCCGGGCGTGCTGCTGGAGCGCAAGATCGTGAGCGTCGTGTTCGTCGACCTGGTCGGCTTCACCGCGATGTCGGAGGCGCTCGACCCGGAGGAGGTGCGGCGCCTGTTGGGTCCCTACTACCAGCGCGTGCGCGAGGAGCTGGAGGGCTACGGCGGCACGGTCGAGAAGTTCATCGGCGACGCGGTGATGGCGCTGTTCGGGGCGCCGGTCGCCCACGAGGACGACGCGGAACGGGCGGTGCGGGCCGGCTACGCGGTGCTGCAGGCGGTACGGCGGCTGCCGGTCGACGCCACCGCCGGCGCGCTGCGGGTGCGGATCGGGATCGCCACCGGCGAGGCGGTGGTGGACGTGCACGCGCGGCCGCAGGAAGGCGACGCCACCGCCCACGGCGACGTCGTCAACACGGCGTCGCGGCTGCAGACGGGCGCGCCCGTCGACGGCATCCTGGTGGACGAGCGCACCTACCGGGCAACCCGCTTCCAGATCGACTTCCGGCAGGAGCCGCTGCTGCTGGCGAAGGGCAAGGCCGAGCCGGTGCCGGTGTGGTCGGTGGTGCAGCCGCGTGCTCGTACCGGCGCCGACCCGGCCCGCCTGCAGCGCCCGCTGGTCGGACGCGAGCACGAGACGCAGGTGCTGATCGACGCGCTCGGCCGCGCCGTGGCCAGCGGCGAGCCGCAGGTCGTGACGCTGGTGGGTCCGCCCGGGATCGGCAAGTCACGCCAGGTCTGGCAGCTGGCCCGGCACCTGGAGGGGGCGACCGACATCGTGTTCTGGCGCCAAGGCCGCTCGCTGCCCTACGGCGACGGCGTCACCTTCTGGGCGCTGGGCGAGATCGTGAAGGCCAACGCCGGCATCCTCGCCACCGACCCCGCCGCCAGCGTCGAGGAGAAGCTCCGCATCGCCGTCGAGTACGTTGTCACCGACGCAAACGAGGCGCGCTGGATCGAGGCGCACCTGGCGCCGCTGGCAGGACTCACCACCGCACGCGAGCTGCGCGGCGACCGCCGCACGGAGGCGTTCGCGGCCTGGCGCCGGTTCCTGGAGCTGATCGCGCAGCGCAGACCGCTGGTGCTGGTGTTCGAGGACATCCACTGGGCCGACGACGGCCTGCTCGAGTTCATCAGCGACCACCTCGGCGACCGCTTCACCGGGCCGCTTTTGGTGGTCGCGACCAGCCGGCCGGAGCTGCTCGACCGGCGGCCGCAGTGGGCCGCCGCGCCGCGCAGCACGATGCTCGAGCTGCAGCCGTTGTCGGATCAGGAGACGGCCGACGTGGTCACCAACCTGCTGGACGCGGCGGAGCTGCCACCGCAGCTGCGCTCGGCGCTGCTGGCGCGGGCCGGCGGCAACCCGCTGTTCGCGGAGGAGTACGTGCGAATGCTGCTCGACCGCGGGCTGCTGCGCAGCGAGGGCGCGGGGCCGGAGCTGACCGGCTCCGACCTGCCGCTGCCGGAGTCGGTGCAGTCGATCATCGCCGCCCGTCTGGACGCGTTGCCGTCGGACGAGAAGCTGCTGCTGCAGGACGCCGCGGTGGTCGGCCGCGCCTTCTGGCTGGGCGCGCTGGCCGAGGTGGGGGAGCGCCAGCGCTGGTCGGTGGAGCACATGCTGCACGAGCTGGAGCGAAAGCAGCTGCTGCGCAAGGAGCGCGACTCGATCGTGCTGACCGAGCCGCAGTACGCCTTCTCCCACGCGCTGGTGCGCGACGTCGCCTACGAGCAGATCCCGCGCGCGCGCCGCTCGCGCAAGCACTGGCGGACGGCCGGCTGGATCGAGTCGCTGTCGCCCGAGCGCACCGAGGACCGGGCCGAGATGCTGTCCCACCACTACATGCGGGCGCTGCGCTACCTGCCGCAGGGCGAGACGGTCAGCCCGCAGCTGCTGGAGGCGGCGCGCAGCGCGCTCTGCGACGCCGGCGACCGCTCGATGTCGCTGAACGCGTTCGCCGAGGCGGCCCACTTCTTCGCCGAGGCGCTGCAGCTGTGGCCCGAGGACGTGCCCGGCCGCGCCGACGTGGCCTTCCGGCTGGGCCGGGCGCTGGTGCACGCCGAGAGCGGGGGCGACCTGGCGCTGGAGCAGGCCCGGGATGCGTTCATCGCGGAGGGACAGCCGGGAAAGGCGGCCGAGGCGATGGTGCTGATCGGCGAGCTCTTGTGGATGCGCGGCGACCCGGACGCCTTCCGGCACCTGGACGAGGCGGGCGCGCTGCTGCGCGACACGCCGGCGTCCTACTCGAAGGCCTACGTGCTGAGCAGCCTGTCGCGCTTCCACATGATCGCCGACGAGAACCTGCGGTCGATCGAGGTCGGCCAGGAGGCGCTGGCGATGGCCGAGCAGATGGGCCTGGACGAGCTGCGCGCGCACGCGCTCGACAGCATCGGCATCTCACGCGCCCGCATCGGCGACGAGCGCGGCATCGCCGATCTCGAGCAGAGCATCGCGCTGGCGGTCGCGCACAACTCGCTGGAGAGTGTGCGCGGCTATGCCAACCTGGGCAACGCGATGGTCGAGTACGGCGACCTGGCGCGGGCGTTCGAGGTCTACCAGCAGGGACGCGACGCCGCTCAGCGCTTCGGCGACGCCGACCGCATCCTCTGGTTCGAGGTGGAGCGGATGTACGAGTGCTACTGGCGCGGGCGCTGGGATGAGGCGCAGCGGCTGGCCGACGAGATCGTGGCGCAGGTGGACGCCGGCTCGCCGTCGGCCTCGGAGCACGACGCGCGGCTGGTGCGGGCCCGGATCAGGCTGGGCCGCGGACACGACCCGGCGGCGCTGGGCGACTCGACGCGGGCGCTGGAGCTGGGCCGCCACGCCGGGTACCCGGAGATGCTGGTGCCGTCGCTGGCGCTGCAGGCGCGGGTGCTGGAGGCGGTCGGGCGCGGGGCGGAGGCATCGCAGCTGGCCGACGAGCTGCTGGCGATCTGGCCCGACCGCTGCCCGACCTCCTACTGGGTGTCGGACCTGGCGTTCACGCTGTGGCAGGTCGACCGGCCGGGCACGCTGGCCACGGCCGCGCGATCAGCGCCGGCGGCCAGCCGCTGGCTGGATGCCGGCCTGGCGATGGCCGCCGGCGACGCGGCCGGCGCGGCTGAGAAGTACGCCGAGATCGGCTGCCTGCCGGACGAGGCCACGGCGCGGCTGTTCGCGGCGCGGGCGGCGCTGGCCGCCGGGGGCCGCGCCGCGGCCGAGGCGCAGCTGCGACTGGCGCTGGAGACGTTCCGGCAGCTGGCCGCGACCCGCTATCTCAGCGAGGCGGAGGCGCTGATGGCGATCCCGGCCTGATCAGGACTCGGCCAGCCCCGGGAACAACTCCGCCCACAGCGTCGGGTCGATGTAGAGCGACACCACCGAGGCGTCGAGGTCCACCCCGAGCCGGTGCAGCTTCGTGGCCGGGCTGTCGGCCGCGGGCTCGACCGTCTCGAACAGCGCCTCCGCGTGCTTGCCGCCGGGGGCGAACACCAGCGACCCCTCGACGTACGTCGCCTGGTTCTTGTCCGCGATGTTGCGCATCGCCTGCTCGGGATCGCTCGGCCAGTCCCGGTCGTTGGGCGAGTTGGTCGTGGAGAATTTGATCTTTCCGCGCGGCATGGCTTACCCCCGTGAGTGGATCCGGCGATGATCCTCGATCGTGCTGTCGGTTGCAAGGCGCCTGCCACCGGGCCCTTGACAGGCCGCGGTTCCGGGGCACACTGCCCGTGTACCCGAGATCTGAGAGGACGCCCATGCCCCGCCGTATCGCTGCTCTGGCCCTGTTCCTGGTGTTTGCTTATCCGGCAACTGCCGGAGCGCACTCGATCGTTCGCCACGGTGCGCCGAGCCACCGGATCACGCGTAGCACGAGCACGAACTGGGCCGGATACAGCGCCACCGGCGGGACGTTCACGAGCGTGTCGGCGACCTGGAAGCAGCCGGCGGCGTCGTGCACGTCGGCGACCGCCTACTCGAGCTTCTGGGTGGGGCTCGACGGCGACGGCACCAACACCGTGGAGCAGATCGGCACCGACGCCGACTGCAGCGGCGGAAAGCCGGTCTACTACGCGTGGTATGAGATGTACCCCAAGTTTCCGGTCAACCTGTCGCTCGCGATCAAGCCTGGCGACACGGTTTCGGCATCGGTCACCACGGGTGGCAGGGGCAGCTTCACGCTGACCATCAGGGACACGACCACCGGCGGCTCGTTCACCACGACTCAGAAGCTGAAGAACGCCAAGCTGGGCTCGGCCGAGGTGATCGCCGAGGCGCCCAGCTCGGGAGGCGTGCTGCCGCTGGCCAACTTCGGCACCGTTGGGTTCAGCGCGGCGACCGTGAACGGCAAGTCGATCGGTAGCTTCAACCCCGACCGGATCGACATGGTGTCCGGCACCACCACCAAGGCGACCACCTCGGCGCTCTCGGCCGGCACCGCGTTCTCGGTCAAGTG
>Ga0075434_100000915_pt1 | contig 23652 bp, 19 predicted proteins | sample RhiMethybrSRZTD3_FD_75298 | JGI IMG/M metagenome (GOLD analysis project Ga0075434, IMG submission 75298) | Populus rhizosphere microbial communities from Tennessee, USA - Rhizosphere MetaG P. TD hybrid SRZTD3 | ecosystem: Host-associated > Plants > Roots > Rhizosphere > Soil | place: USA... | reverse complement strand
TTCGAGGGCTGCCTGCCGATCGAAGTGATGGCGGCGCGCGGCCGCGAGACGCTGCGCTTTGGTCCCATGAAGCCCGTCGGCCTCCGCAATCCCCATCGCGGCGGCGAACGCCCCCACGCCGTCGTGCAGCTGCGCCAGGACAATCGGCTGGGCACGCTGTGGAACATGGTCGGCTTCCAGACCAAGCTCAAACATGGCGAGCAGGTGCGGGTCTTCCGCACAATTCCGGGCCTCGCCCAGGCGGAGTTTGCGCGCCTCGGCGGCTTGCACCGCAACACCTTCTTGAATGCCCCCAAGCTCCTCGATAGCGCCTTGCGCTTGCGCGCCGCCCCGCGCCTCAGGTTTGCGGGTCAGATCACGGGCTGCGAGGGTTATGTGGAGAGCGCCGCCATCGGGCTGCTGGCCGGGCAGGCCGCGGCGGCCGAACGTCGCGGCTTTGCCTGGGGGCCGCCGCCGGCCACGACAGCCTTCGGCGCGCTGCTCGGCCACATCACCGGTGGGCATCTGGGCGCCGAGGCGGACGGTGCCGGCGCCTTCCAACCCATGAACATCAATTTCGGACTGTTCCCGCCGCTGTCGGCACCGGGCGTGGGCGGAGCGCGTGGCAAGGGCAAAGAGCGCGGTGCGGCCAAGAAGCGCGCGCTCAGCACGCGCGCCCTATCCGATCTCGATGCCTGGCTGGCCCGGCCACACGCGGGGCCGTAGTGCGGGTGCGAAACGAAAGGCGCCCCCCGGCCGAACCAGACCGGCGGGTCAGCCGTTTACGTTGCATGAATCCACCTCAGAATTGGCCGCGCAATCGCCTCCTGCTTGCCCTTCCCGAAGCCGACCTCAAGCAGCTTCAGCCCGACCTCGAGTTCATCGAGTGCAAGCGCGAGCAGGTCTTGGTTGATGCAGATAACTCGCTCGATCACATCTACTTCCCCGACAGCGGGGTGATCTCCGTGGTCGCCGTCTATCCCGACGGCAGCATCATCGAGATGGCCACCATCGGACGCGAGGGCAGCACGGGGTTCCAGGCGGTGTTCGGTGCCAAGGCCTCCTCGGCCCGCTTGCTCGTGCAGGTGCCGGGCACGGCGGCCAAAATGACGCGCCAGGCGTTCGCCAAAGCCATGGACGCCATGCCCACCTTTCTTAAGCTGGTGCAGGCGCACGTGCTGGCTTTTTTGGAGCAGGTGATGGTATCGGCCGCCTGCAACGGCGCCCATAACGTGCGTCAGCGCTTGGCGCGCTGGCTCTTGATGATGCGCGACCGCCACGACAGCGACGACCTGCCTTTGACCCAGGACCTGCTCGCGGAAATGTTGGGCGTCCACCGACCGAGCATCACCAACGCCGCCCAGGGACTGCAACGCGATGGCTTGATCGAGTGCGGCCGGCGCCGCGTCACCATTCTCGACCGCGACGGCCTCATCGGGGCCTCCTGCGAGTGCTATCGGCTGGTGCGCACGCGCATTGCTTATCACTTGCCGAAAACTTTTCCCGAAGCCCTTTAGGTCATCTAGCTTACCGACAGGGTCGGACCCGCCGGCCATGCTCCTTGGCATTGCGCCGCCTGTGCGGGGGCGGGTTTTTCGCCCTGAGGGATTTCATGAAGGCACGTCAGCTCGTCGATAGCGGGTCCTTTGGGCCCGAGACGCTTAAGGTCGCCCGCCAAGCTTTCGATGACGCCTGGAGCAGCGTCGCCGGCCACTTTGGCACCGATCCTGGAGCCATCGAAGCCGCCCGCCTCAAGCTTGCCAACGCCATTCTCGCCCTGTGCCACGAGGAGATGGGCGACCCCGTTGCCCTGAAGAAGGCGGCCTTGGGCGTCCTGGCACGCGAATTCCGGCTGGACCTGCCGCGCTAGACGCGCCCGTCGGTCCGTCGCGTCGCGCCGGCCGCCGGCGTGCCGGTGGTCAGGCTGTGCCCGTGCCAGGCGGCCGTCCGGGGCCGGAACTTTGGCGCGCGTTGGCACGTTAAAAGCGGTCGGCACTGGCGGGGCAGCGTGGAGTTATGCCATGGCCCAAGCCGTCGTTGGCCGCCTTCCCGAAGACGAACATCGCATTCAGCTGCGCCGCGCCGTGGTCGCCAGCACCATCGGTACGGCCATTGAGTGGTATGACTTCTTTCTCTATAGCACCGTCACCGGCCTGGTCTTTGCCAAGCTGTTCTTTCCCCATTCCGATCCCCTGGTGGGAACGCTCGAGGCCTTTGCCGTCTATGCCGTCGGCTTCCTGGCCCGCCCCGTGGGGGCCGCCATCTTTGGCCACTACGGGGACCGCATTGGCCGCAAGGCAACGCTGATTGCGACGCTGATGCTGATGGGGATTGCCACCTTCCTCGTCGCCTTCGTCCCGACCTACGAGAGCATCGGTATTTGGGGCGCCGTGATCTTGACCGTGCTGCGCTTTGTGCAAGGCGTCGGCGTCGGTGGCGAGTGGGGCGGCTCGGTGTTGCTTTCCATGGAATGGTCGCGCACCCACGCGCAGCGCGGGTTTATTGCTTCCTGGCCGCAGTTCGGGGTGCCGTGCGGACTATTTTTGGCCAACTTGGCGGTGCTGGCCTTCAGCCAAATGTCGGGCGAGGAGTTTCTGGCCTGGGGTTGGCGTCTGCCGTTCGCGCTCAGCATCGTGCTGGTCGGCGTCGGCCTTTATATCCGCTTGGGCATTCTGGAGACGCCGACCTTCACCGCGCTACAAGAGGCCGAGCGCCTGGAACGCGCCCCGGTGCCCGCGGTGCTGCGCGGCCATGGCAAGGAGATCCTGCTCAGTGCGTTCGCCCGCATGGCCGAGCAGGCGCCCTTCTATATCTTCACCGCCTTCGTGTTCGCCTACGCCGTCAACACGCTCAAAGTGCCGCGCGACTTTATTCTGATCGCCGTGCTCGCGGCCGCGGTGCTCTCGTTCGTCTCTATTCCCCTGTTCGGGCACATCTCCGATCGGGTCGGGCGCAAGAAAACCTACATTGCCGGCGCGGTGCTGACCGGCGTGTTTGGCTTCATCTATTTCGCCATGCTCAACACGGGCTCTTATCCGCTCATCTTCCTTGCCATCGTGCTGTCGCTGATCCCGCACGACATCATGTATGGTCCGCAGGCCGCCTTGATCGCCGAGCTCTTTCCCGGGCGGCTGCGCTATAGCGGTGCTTCGCTCGGCTACCAGCTGGCCTCCGTGATCGCCGGTGGCCCGGCGCCGCTGATCGCCACCTGGTTGTTCGCAACCTACGGCACGCCGTACGCGATCGCGGTCTATATCCTGGCCTGCGCCGTTGTGAGTGTTGTCGCCACGGCGCTCATGCACGATTACACCGGCAAGGCGCTCAAAGACCATTAGCCGTGGGATGCCCCCCGGGCCAAGTGGCCCGGGGGTGTGAGACCTGACCCTAGTAGGTTTTTGCCTTGGCGGCGGGCGCCTTGCCGCGCACCTCGTTGATGGCGTTGGCGGCAGCAACGGCCAACAGGCGCACGTCGTTGAGGATGGTGCACATCTGGAACCCCGCCTCGAAGCGGCGCAACGCGGTGGCGGGGCCGTCCGTGTGCACGCCGGCGATCAGGCCCTTGTTGCGCGTGGTCTTGACGATGGTATCGATGGCCGCGAGCACCTCTTTGTCGCTGGGGTCGAGCGTCGGCGGCTTGCCCAGGCTCAGCGAGAGATCGGAGGGGCCCACGTAGACCCCGCTCACGCCCTTGACCGAAAGGATCTCTTCCAGGTTGTTGACGGCCTGACGCGTCTCGATCATCGCAAACAGCAAGATCTCCTCGTTGGCCTTCTGCCAATAGTCGGCACCGTACTGCGCCGCCCGGAAGGGCCCGAAGCTGCGCTCGCCCAGCGGCGGGTAGCGCCCCGAGCGCACCAGGGCCTCGGCCTCTTGCCTGGTGTTGATCATCGGACAGATGATCCCCATGGCGCCGGCGTCGAGAACGCGCATGATGTGGCCCGGATCGTTCCAGGGCACGCGCACCAGCGGCGTGGCGTCGGAGCCGCTTTGAATGGCCTGCAGGATCGGCACGACATCGTTGATGTCGCTGGCGCCATGCTGCATGTCGATGGTGACGCTGTCCCAGCCTTGCGCGGCATAAATTTCCGCCGCGAACGGGTTGGGAATGGCCGCCCAGCCGCCGACACAGTTAACGCCGTCGGCGATTTTTTTCTTCAACGCATTGGCTTTCATGGTTCCTCCTCGGTGCCGTTGGCGTTCCGCAGCCAGTCAATTTCGTCAGTGAATTTCGTCCTGCTTGGCGAGGGCCTCGCGCAGTTTTGCCACGTTGAAGCCCGGCGCCCGTGCCATCTCCAGGATCACCGCCTCCTTGCGCGCCAGCAGGTCGCAGGCGGCGGGGATCTTGCCGGCGAGATTGGCCGGAATCGTCACCGCCCCGTGGCGGTCGGCGTGCACGAGCTCGCCCGAGCGCACCAGCATGCCGGCGACGCGCACTTCCTTGCCGAAATCGTGCAGGTGCACATGCGCATGGCTCGGCATGATGGAGCCCGCCAGCGCCTGGAAGCCCGGTGCCCATTGCTCGATATCGCGAATGCAGCCGTCGGTGACGACCCCCAGCAAACCGAGCCCCTTGTGGACGGCGCTCATCACCTCGCCCCAGAAGGCACCGAAGCCGACCTCGTGGCCGTCGAGGTCCTGGATCACGATGATGCTCGGCGCGGGCTTATCGGCGATATACTCGTAGTAGGCGATGCGTTGGCTGCGCTGCGCCTTGGCGTCGAGCTCATGGGCGTGTGTGGTGCGGATGGTCGCCGTTTTGGCGTAGCCCACGATCGGCGGCAGGTTGGGAAATGGGCACACCAGAGGTCGCGTCGTGAACCCCGTCAGCCGGCGGGCCGCATCGACGATTTCGAGCGCGTTGCAGATCGTCGGGGTATCGTAGGTCTTGAGCTTTTCGATCAGCGCAGCATCAATCACGAAACGTCTCCTCTTGACGGTCCTGGCGGTCTTGGCCTCGGCCCAACTGGGCTGGCAAATGCAAGCAGCTCCTGTTGGGTCAAGCAGCACTTAGCGATTGGATGCGGCGCTCGCTGACCCCGACGGCACGCGCCGCCTCGATAATGGAAGCCCAAGTGTCATCCGGCAATGGCACGCCGTCGCGCAAGCGCTGCTGGCGCGTGCGTTCCTCGGGCTCGCCCGGGATCAGCACCTCGCCGCCGGCGACGGCGGGTTTGGCGCTTTTGAAATAAGCCACATAGCGCGCCACATCAGCGGGGAAAATGTGCTCCGGGTCGACCACCTTCGGGTCGACATAGAACGAGAGCATGCCGTTGCCGCGGAAGCGATCCTGGGCGGCGCCCTCCGAGCCGGTGGCCTTCATGCCGGTCAGCGAGCCGCCCAACAGCTCGCACATCAGCGCCAATCCCGAGCCTTTGTGTTCGCCGAAGGCGCGAATGGCCCCGGTACCCTTGCCACCCTGGCGCAGGCCGGTGGCCGTGTAGTCGCCATAGAGCACGCGCGGGTCGGCGCTCATGCGGCCATCGCTATCGATGAGGGCCCCGGCCGGCAATGCCTTGCCGCCTTGGCTCGCCACCAACACCTTGCCTTCGGCCACCACCGAGGTGGCAAAATCGAGAATGATCGGGCTTTGCCCGGGACGCGGCACGCCGACGGCGAAGGGCGCGGTCGACAGGCGTCGCTCGCTGCCGCCGAAGGGTGCCACCAGCACGCTGCCGGAAGCGTTGACGAAATGCACCGACACCAAGCCGGCATCCGCCGCCATTTCCGCCCAATCGCCGATGCGACCGATGTGTCCGCTGTTGCGCAGCGCCACCAGCGAAAGGCCCATCCCCTTGCATTTTTCGATGCCGATGGCGACCGCCTGGGGTCCAACCGTCTGGCCGAAACCGTGCCGGCCGTCGAGGACGGCGAGGACCGGCGTCTCGCGCAAGATCTCAACCTTTTGATCGGCGATGACGACGCCGTCGTTCTTCCACTGCAAGTAACGCGGTACCCGCGCCACGCCGTGGCTGTCGTGCCCGGTCAGGTTGGCGGAGACGAGGTATTTGCCGATGCGCTCGCTTTCGACGGCCGAACATCCGGATTTGGCGAAGATCTCCCGCACGAACTCGCTGAGGGTGGCCGCCCCGATTTTCACCATCGCTCGAACGATCCTTTCCCTCGGGCACGGGCCTGCGACCCCAAGGCGCCGTTGCCAGGCGCCCTTTCACCATAAACGAGGCGCCCCGCCAAGTCATGGCCGCCGGGCGGCGGGCGCTGGCCTGCGCCAGCCGTCGTCTGGGCGTAGCGCGCGCCGCCGCCAGGGCAAACTGAGCTGTGCGTCACCGTGAAGGGCGCCACCGCAGGGCTGGTCAGCGGCCCGCGCTGCGGGCATCATGGGCCCACCCGCGCCGCTTTTTCCGTGGCGCGCTCGGGCGAGCGCCCCTCGGGTGCGGCCCATTTTGTCAGCCCCGAAGGGAGCCGCCCGCCAATGGCGCCCAAACGCAAGACGATGCCCCGCAAGGGCGCGGGCGGCCGCGCCGCCCACGACATTGGGGGATTGAACTTCGGCAAGATCGATCGCGCCGAGCACGATCCGGCCCTGTGGGAGAAGCGCACCGACGCGATGCAGCGCCTGCTCACCAGCCCCGGCAAGCGGGCCTTTAGCGTCGATGGGTTGCGGCGTGTGATCGAGGATTATGGCGAGCAGGTCTATGATCGCACGACCTACTACGAAAAATGGATCCGGGCGTTGCGCAATCTGGTGGTCGAGCAGGAGCTGATGACGCGCGCGGAGCTCGAGACACGCATGGCCGAGGTGCGCGCCCGCCATGCCAAGGCCGGCCGACGTGTTTCCAAGGCCAAGATCCCATGGTGAACCGCATGAGCGCGCGCCGACTGGAGGACAGCCAAACGCCGCGCTTTGCGCCCGGTGATCGGGTGCAGGTGCCGTCGCGCCCGGTGCTGGGGCACTGCCGCACGCCATGGTATGTGCGGGGCAAGCGCGGCGTTATCTGCGCCGTGCACGGCCGCTTCCGCGACCCCGAACGGCTCGCCTACCATTTCCCCGGGCTGCCCGCCCAGGTGCTCTACAAGGTGCGCTTTGCCCAGCAAGAGGTGTGGCCGAGCTACCGGGGGCGCGCGGATGATCACATCGAGATCGATATCTACGAGCACTGGCTCGAGCCTGCGAGATAGGAGGGCACATGCACGAGGATGATCACGACCACGGGGCTGAGGGCGCCGCGCATGGCGGCCATGCACACCCGCCGCTGCAAAAGGATCATGATGCGGGAACCATGAGCCCCTACGAGGTCCTGGAAGAGGCCTTGCGCTCGCTCTTGATCGAGAAGGGCATCCTTAGCGCCGAGGAGATCGCCGGGGCCGTCGACCTGATGGACAGCCGTACGCCCACATTGGGGGCCAAGGTCATCGCGCGCGCCTGGGTCGATCCCGCCTTCAAGAAGCGCCTTCTCAAGGACACGCGCGCCGCCTTGCTGGAATTGGATATCGACATCGGCACCATCGCCGAGTTTGCAACCGTGGAGAATACGCCCGAGGTGCACAACGTCATCGTTTGCACCTTGTGCTCGTGCTATCCGAAGATGCTGCTGGGCCTTCCTCCCGCCTGGTACAAGAGCCTGGCCTACCGCTCGCGTACGGTGGTGGATCCGCGCGGTGTGCTCGGCGAATTTGGCCTCGAACTCCCCGGCGAAGTCGAGCTACGGGTACACGATTCCACCGCCGACCTACGCTATCTCGTGCTGCCCATGCGGCCCAAGGCGACGCGCGGTTGGAGCGAGGCGGCGCTTGCCGCCATCGTCACGCGCGACTGCATGATCGGCACGGCGCTGCCGCGGGTAACGGCGAAAGCGGGCCCGCGCCGCGCTCAGCGTGCCGCGTAGGCACACCCGCGAGCGATCGCGCGACAGTCCTCGCAAGTTCGCGCCTTGCCGGGGACCGCGCCGCAGCACAATCACGCAAAAGAGGCACCCGCGGGGGTGCCTGCTTTAGCTCTCGCGGCAGGTGTCGGGACGCCCTCAGATGGCGCCGTTGATCCAGTCGGTCAGCTGCTTTTTTTGCACCAGCGCACCCACGCGCTGGGCGGCAACTTCGCCGTTCTTGAAGATCATCAGGGTCGGCATCGCCTGAATGCGATACTTCTGTGTCACGTCCGGGTTTTGGTCGACGTCGAGCTTGGCCACCTTGATCTTACCGGCGAGCTCGCTTGCGACCTGTTCCAAGGCCGGCGCCATGGCTTTGCAGGGTCCACACCACTCGGCGAAGAAATCGACGAGCACCGGCTCTGCGGATTGCAACACTTCCTTCTCGAAATTGGCGTCCGAGACCTCGCGCGCTGCGCCAGCCATGCCGGTATTCTCCTTGCGATGAACCCGTTGATCGGGGGGAAAACGACGTCCGGAACGTAGGGAGGCCCCTGTCAGGCGTCAAGGCTCGCCAGGGCGCCTGTCCAAAGGCGCCGTTCGTGCTCCTGCAACAGCGCCGGCGGTATTTCCATGATTCGCGCGCCATCGGTCCACAGCAGCGCAGCCCTGATCTGCAGCCCGGGGAAGATGGCGGCCACTCCCAGGCGGTAGGCCGCCAGTTGCATCAGGTAGGCCTCTGCAACCTCGGCCGGGCTCCGCGGCGGCGGGCGGTTGGTCTTGTAGTCGACGATAAGGACCGAGGTTGCCGTTTGCACCAGCCGATCGATCTTGCCCGTCAGGCGCAGGGGAGCCCCGCCCGGGGCGCGCCGCAGGGTGGCAACAATCGGCACTTCGGCGCGGCTGCCCGGCCCAAACAGGGCGCTAAGCTCCGGGTGCGTCAGAACGGCCAGCGTTTCGGCAATGATCTGGGCACGCAGCGATGCTGGCAGCTCCGGGGCGCGGCTGGCGAGCAAAGCCGCCGCGGCCGCCGGGCGCTCACCAGGCGGCACCTCGGGCAGGTGCTCGAAGAGGGCATGCGTGAGCGTGCCGCGCAGGAAACGCCCCTCCTCGAGCAAGGCGTGCGGCCCCATGACGGGCAGCTCGCGAGCCCGAGCCTCAGCGGGCTCGCGCCGGGCCCCTGCCGCCTCGAGCGGTAAGAGCTGCGAGGGGCGCAGCGGCAGCGCCGCCGCCTCGGCGGGCGGGGCGGGACGCGCGAGCCAGGCAGGCGCTGGAACGTCGGCGACCCGCGGGCCCGGCCCACGCGCGGCCTTGTCGGGGGCAACCGTCTGCGCGCTCTCGAGGCGCCAAACGCTGCGCCCCTCGCCGAGGCGATGCTCGACGAGGCTTTCCGCAACGCCTTGCCGGATCAGGTGGTACCAACAGTCGGCCGGAGCCTCGCGCGTGCCCTCGAAGCCCGCAACATACAACCGATCGCGGGCGCGCGTGAGCGCCACGTACATGAGACGATCGAGCTCGCATCTGTCGGCCTGCCGTTCCGCTTGCCGCGCCGCCTCGACGGCCGCCTGCGTGCTGGTGCCGCGCACCGGCCAGAGGAAAGCTGGCATTATCGCGGCCTCCGCCACGCCGACGGCGAGCAGGCTGCCCGGCCAGCGTCCCGAGCGCGTCGAGCAGGTATCCGGCAGAAACACGATCGGAGCTTCGAGCCCCTTGGCGCCGTGCACGGTCATGACGCGAACTTCATCGCGGCCCTGCTCCATGTCGCGTTTGATTTCGGGCCGCGCCTGCCGGAGCGCGACGAGAAAGCCTTGCAGGGAGGGGGCCGCGGCTGCCTCGTAGGCCAAAGCCTGGCTCAAGAATTCGTCGAGCGGGTCGGCGGCCTCGCCGCCCAAGCGCGCGAGCATATGCGCGCGTCCGCCGTCGCGATCGAGCACGCTCGCGAAGAAGGCAAAGGGCGAGACTTGCCGCGCCGAGGCCTGCCAGGCCAACAGACGATCAGCCACCGGTTGCCAACGCGCGTCTTCGCTGGCGCGCTGCATCAGTGCCTGCCATAGGCTCGCCGGCCGGCCGTGCGCGAGGCCGATCAGATCCGCATCGGTGCGGTCGAACAGGGGAGATTTCAAGAGCGCCGCGAGTGCCAGGTCGTCCTCGGGCAGGAGCATGACGTCGCCCAGCGCGATCAGGTCTTCGACGGCGATCTGCTCCGTCAAGATGAGGCGATCCGCCCCGGCGACAGGAATGCGCCGGGCCTTGAGGGCGGAGACCATGGCGGGCGCGAAGGGCATGCGTTTGCGCACCAAGATCAAGATGTCGCCCGGCCGCACGGCGCGGTCCTCCGAGGCGAGGCGTTCGCCGCCATTTAGCCAGCCCTTGATGGTATCGGCGATGCGAGCCGCCAGGCGGGTCACCGGGTGCGGTGCGTTCGCGTCGAGGAGCGGCGCAAAGGCCGGCGCCGCCTCGGCGGGCGCGGCCTTTTCGGTCGGCCAGATTTCGAGCACGCCGGCGTGGCCGAAGCGGCGGGCGAGATGGACAATCGGCTTGTCCGGGCCGCCGACGCCCGGCGTGCGCGTCGGTGCGGCGAAGATCTGATCGACGGCGGCGAGCAGCGGTTCGACGGAGCGAAAGGAGAGCGTGAGGGTGATCTGCCGCCAGGTGCGGCCGGCGCCCTCGGCGGCGGCCGCAAACGCCTTGCCGGCCTCGGCGAACATGGTCGGCGCCGCGCCCTGGAAACCATAGATCGATTGCTTCTCGTCGCCGACCGCGAACAGCGTGCGCGCCGCCTCGCGGGCACCATCGCCGCTGAAGAATTCGGCGGCGAGCGCGCGGATCACCTGCCATTGCAGCGGGCTCGTGTCCTGTGCCTCATCCACCAGGATGTGGTCGAGGCCGCCGTCGAGCTTGAAAAGCACCCATTCGACGGCGGCCGAGGACTTGAGCAGGGTTGCCGCCTTCCCGATCAGGTCATCGAAGTCAAGAACGGCCAAGCGCGCCTTGCCCGCGCGATAACGCGCCAGGGTGTCGATGCTGAGACGCTGCAGCGCCAGCGTCGCCTCGGCGACGGTCAAGCCCAGCTGTTCGCGGTAGAGCGCCACGAACCGGGCCTGGGCCGCGGCCAGATCAAGGGCGAGATCGGGGCGACCGAGCTCGCGGGTGACAAGGCGTGCCCGCATGGTTTTGGCTTGGGTCAGAAACACGTTCTCGAGCGCGGCGGCGCGCCCGCCGCTCGAGGTCGCAGCCAGCGCGCTCAAGAGGTCTTGGGCGCGATCCTGATCGGTTTTGCCGCCGAGCCGCAGTGCCGCGACGAGCTCGCGCATGGCCGCTTCGCTCAAGACGCCGGCGAGCTCGCTCGCCAGACCTGCCTCGGTGGCGTCCTGCCGCACGCCCAGATGGGCGCGCAGGCGGCGCCCACCGGCGGCAAGGTCCTCCGCGTCGAACTCCTCAGCCAGGCCGCCCAAGAGCGTGAAGGCGTCCGCCAACAGGCGCTCGAAATTGCCATCGACCGCGTAGGCGATGGCGGCCTTGAGCGCCGACCACAGCGGCCCCAGCTTGTCGGCCGTGGCGATGGCCAACATTTCGTCCAGCGCTTCGCCGATCAGGCGCTGACGCTGTTGCTCGTCGAGGATGGTAAAGTTCGGGGCCACTCCGGCCTCGAGCGGAAAGCGCTTGAGCAGGCGTTCGCAAAAGGCATGAATGGTCTCGACCTTGAGGCCGCCCGGGGTTTCTATCGTGCGTGCCAGCAGGCGTCGGGCATGGGAACGCTCCTCCCCCGCCGGCGCCCGGCCGAGCAAGGGGGAAAGCTCGGCATCGAGCGCCCGGTCGGGCGCCGTCGTCCAGGCGCCGAGCCGTTGAAACACGCGCTTTGACATCTCGGCGGCGGCCGCCTTGGTGTAGGTCAGCGCCAGGATGCGCTCCGGCGGCGTGCCCGCGACCAGGAGGCGCAGCACGCGATTGGTGAGCACATGGGTCTTGCCCGTGCCCGCATTGGCGCTGACCCAGGCGGAGGCGCCGGGATCGGAGGCGAGACCCTGCTGGCGCAGCGCTGTCGCGCTGAGCTCGTCCCGGCGTCGACGCGCGTCCTTTTGGCCACCTTGGCGCGCCGCACCGAAGAGGAGTTTCATGGCACCTCCTCCTCGTTCTCGATCGACCACTCGGCCACCCGGGCAAGGTGGGCAAACTCATCAAAGTCATAGCGGAAGCGCGGCCGACGCACGGCCCGGTAGGGCGTCTCCACTCGGTCGAACTCGGCGATCAGGCGGGCCAGCCCGGTGCGTGCCTCCTCCGCCAACCGTGCGACCTCGCCGGGATCACGCTCGACGTCGTCTTCCAGACCGGGCGGCTTGCCGCCGGCGGCCGAGATATAGCGCAAGACCGCCACCGGCCGCGCCGGCACGCCGGCAAAGCCGCCGGCGGCAGCGATCGCTGCCTCGAGCGCCAATTGCGGCGCGCGTCCGGCCCTGGCGTTGCGCAAGAGGGTGTCGAGGCTGGCGCTCGTCTTGTAGTCCGTGATGCTGAGCGCGCCCGCATTGACATCGATGCGATCGGCGCGCGCCTTGAGCGTAAAGGGTCCCCCAGGTGCCGTCAGGACCAGCGCGCCCTCGCGCTCGGCCAGGCTTTTGAGGATCGTGCGCCGGCGGGCGGGTTCGGTCTCGCCAAACCAGGCGGCGAAGCGTTCTAGCCGTGGCGCCCAAAAAGCCGCGACGCGTGGCGAACCCGTCAGGTCCATGAGCGCAGCTTCGGCCTCGGCTGCAAGCTCGCCAGCGCAATCGGCCGGAAGAGCCTCAGGAAAGCGGCGCGCGAACCGGCTCAAGGCCTCGTGCACGATCTCCCCGCGCAGCGCCGCATCGGGCAGGCGGCTCAAGTCGGGCAGCCGCTCCAGGCCCAAAATGCGCGCCGCGAAGATGGCATAGGGGTTGGCAATCCATTTTTCGACGTCCGTCACGCTGAGCTGGCGCGGCCGCAGGTTGAGGGCCGGGCGCGGCTCGGGCGCGGCTTGCGGTCGCGCCGGCGCGGTGCTGCGGTTGCGCAACTCCGCCCAGGCGAGCCAACGCTGCGGCGTCTCGGAGGCAACGCCCGCCCCGCGCGCCAACACCGCCAAGCGAATGAGCCAGCGGGAGGGAACCGTCGGCACGCCGTCGATCTTGCCGGCGCGCGTCAAATAGACGGTCTCGGCGCCGACGAGCGAGGCAAAGTCGTGCGCCGCCTCGCCAATGCGTTCCTCGGGCGCCGGCAGGGCGAGCTCCTGGCGCATACTGCGGTTGAACCACGGTCCCGGGTCGGCGGCCTGCGGCCAGGTGCCCTCGTTAAGCGACCCCAGAATGACAATGTCGGGCTGCTGCAGGCGCGCTTCGAGCGGACTTGCGATCGCCAGGCGCGGATGCCGCGCGCCCGCCGGGGCGAGGGTCTGATCGCTGAGGAGGCCGCGGTAAAACTCCGGATAGTCGGCGGGCGCGAGTTCCGGGGCGACGAGCATTTGGCCGTCGATGAGGCTTGCCAAGAAGCGCGCCAAGGCTTCCCCGCCATCGGCCTGCCAGAGCGCGTCGCCCTCCGCCCCGGCGGCGGTCCCGAGCGCCTCGGCTGCGTGCACATGCGCTTCAACCAAAGAGGCAAGCGATCGGGGTTGGCTAGCGGCGAACAGCCGTTCCAAGGGCTCCAGAATCTCGCTCAGGCGCGCCAGCACCTCCCGGGCCGCCTGCCAGGCATCGGGGCCGATGCGGCGTACGGCGCGGCCGCGGTGGGCGCCGCGCAAGGTGCCGAGCGCTGCACGTTCGAGCGCGGCGCCGATATCCTTGAGGCTGCGACCGAGATAAGGAGCGCGAAACGCCGCAAGCTCGAGCGTTCTGAGGCCTGCCTCGAGCACGGCCTCTTCGAGGCCAGCGCGCACGAGGGGGTGCTTCAGGAGGCTGAGCAGCGCCACTGGCGCAAAGCGTTGCGCGGCGGCTTCGATCAGGAGATCGAGCAGCACGCCGACCTCGGTCAATGCCAGCGGGCGCCCGCTCAAATCCTCGACCTCGAGCCCCCACGCCTTGAGCCGGATCGAGACACGCCGCGCCAGGGCGCGGTCGGGGGTCACCAGCATGGCGGTCTTATCGGGATGCTCGGCGGCCTCGCGCAAAATGAGCGCAATGATTTCGGCCTCGTCCGCCGCCGAAGCCGCTTCAAGGATGGTGCAGCCCGCCAGCGCCTCATGCAGCGTCTCGGCGGCGCTGCCCTCCAGAAAGGTGTGCCAGCGCTCTGTGGTGCTCGCGGGCCGCATCGCCTCGCTCAGCAAGTGCGCGCGGGCTTTTTGCCGCGCTGTCGGTGACGGGCCTGGCAGCACGGCCACCTCGCTGCGGCTGACGCCCAGGGCATCGAGCAATTTTTTCAGCCCGAACTGAGGATGCTCGGGGTGCGCGGGCACAAGCACATTCCAGCTCTCCTCGTCGAGCGTCAGATCGAGCCCCGGCAAGACGAGGGCACCCTGCTCGAGCGCCAACACCGCTCGCATCAGCTGGGTGGCCGCCGGCACGGTGCCCGTCACGCCGGCAACGATTATGGGCTCGCTCGGCGGGGTGCGGCCGAGGCGCTCGGCCTCCCGCAGCATCAAGCCGTTACGCCAACCGGCCGGCGACACCTTGCCCAGGTCGTCGAGGTAGAGGGGCCAGTGCTCCGTCACGATCTTGAGGAAGTCGAGCGTCAACTCCCAATGTGCGGAAAAGTCTTGCGGCACGAGGGCGTCGAGCCGCGTGAGGCCGACGTCCTCCATTTCCACCATGTCCAGCAGACGCGCCAGCTCTTTGGCTTGCCGAACGGCCTGCGCCGGCGTGCGCGTCGGCTCGCGTCCCTGGCTTGCCGCAATCGCGCGGGACCACTGCAACACCAAACGGGCGAGCGCGAGCTCCCGCTCGAGCTTGCCGATCTGTGGCTTGCCCTCCCCGTCCGCGCGCTCGCCCCCTGCGGCCGCGGCGAGCGGGGGCGCGTCGCTCATGTGCGAAATCAGCTTGATCTTGGGGAGCAGCAAAGCCGCGCCGTTGGCGGCTTGCAGGAACGCCTCCTGCACGGCGGCGATGTCGCGCCGTGTCGGCAGCAGCAAGGTGACGCCGGCGAGCTCCAGGGGCCCGAGGCGTCGCCCCCCCGGCCGCGGCAGCTCGCCCGTCAGCAGGGCCTCGGCGACGGCGCGCAGAAACGGGCGGCCGTGCGGCACGCTAAAGATGCGCCCGGCGGCATGCCGCGAGCGCGGCAGCGAAAAGAGATCAGCGGGTCGCATCGTTCAGGCACTGTTCCGCCTGCACCAGAGCCTCGGGCGTGCCGACGTGCATCCATACCCCCTCCATGCGCATCCCCCACGCGCGCCCGGCGGCGATCGCGCGGCTCCACAGGAGATTGAGGGAGAAAGCGCCCTCGGGGCTCGCTTCGAACAGGCGCGGATGCGCGATGGACACGCCGGTGAACACGAACGGCACCACCTCCTGCTCGCCGCGGCGGCGAATGCGGCCGTCAGCCTCGAGCGCGAAATCGCCGCGGCCGTGGTAGCCCTGGCTGATCGATTGCGGCGCCAGCAGCAATAAGCAGTCCATGCGCGTTGGGTTAAAAGCGGCGACGAGGCGGGCGAGATTGGAGCCGATGCTTTCGATCCACACCGAGTCGGCATTGTGAATCAAGAACGGCTTCGGCCCGAGCCGCGGCAGGGCCTTCTTGACGCCGCCACCCGTGTCGAGCAGCTGCGCGCGCTCATCGGAGAAGCTGATGCTGGGCGACAGCCGACCTTTGAGGTGATCCTCGATGAGATCGGCGTAGTGGTGCACGTTGACAACCACCCGGCGCACGCCGGCTTGGGCGAGGCGATCGAGCACGTGATCGATCAGTGGCTTGCCGTTGAGGCCGATCAAGGGTTTCGGCAGCTTGCCGTTGAGCGCGGCCATGCGCCTGCCGAGGCCCGCGCTCAAGACCATGGCCGTGTCGATGCTGAGCGGCTCTTTGGCCCCGGTCATCCTCTGCCTCGTTAGTTCGGCAACCCGACGCGCAGGGCGGGCGGGAAGTGCCGAGCATACCATGCCGCCAGGTCCGCCATCGCCCCGTGGCGGAGATTGCGCTCGAGATATCCCCATGTGCGTGGAATGTGTTGCAGGTAATGGGGTTTGCCGTCACGCCGCAACAGGCGCACCCAGAGGCCGAGGAGCCGCGTATTGCGCTGTGCGCCGAACATGGCATAGGCGCCGGCAAAGCTGGTGCGATCGAAGGCGGCATCGCGCGCCTGGGCGTTGGCGCAATAGTACTCGAAGAGCTCGCGCTCGAGCGCTTCGGGAATATCGAGCCGCGCGTCCTGCAAGAGGGAGACGAGATCGAAGGCGGCATGCTCGTTGAGGGCATCCTGAAAGTCGAGGATGCCGACCCGGGCCAGGCCCTCCCGTTCGGGCAGCCAGATCAGGTTGGGAGAGTGGAAGTCGCGCAGGAACCAAGCTCCCGGCAGCGCCAGCAGCTGATCCAGGATCCCGCGCCAAAGCTCGCGGAACTCCGCGCGCCGTGCCGGCGGACAAGGTCCGTCCTTGAGCGCCGGCCAATACCAGTCGATCAGTAGTTCAAGCTCGATCTCGAAGGCGGCCCGATCGCGCCGGGGCAGAGCGTAGCTGCCTCCGTCGGGCAGCTTGAACCGGGCTGGCACGGGCACCGCGCGCAACCGCAGCAGCACGTCGACGGCACTGCGATAGAGCAGGGCCTTGGCGGTGCCGGCGGCAATTTCGGCGCCAAACAAGCGATCGCCCAAGTCCTCGACCAGCGCCAGACCATGCTCGAGGTCGGCGGCGAGCACCCGCGGCGCGCTGAGCCCCTGCTCGACCAGGACGGCGGCGATGGCCACGAAGGGGCGCACCATGTCCTCGGCTAAATGCGCAATTTTGCTATAGGACTTGCCGTCCCGGATGGGTGGGCCGTCGGCTTGCCGCGGCGCGTCCATCAAGAGCTCGGTTCTATCCCCCTGCCACAGGCGGGCATAGGTTCTGGTCGAGGCGTCACCTTGCAGATAGCGGATGCGGCAGAGCGGCGTTGCCGGCTCCCGCTCGAGCAGGCTGAAGGCGGCCCCCAGACGCTCCACATCCGCGGCCAGGGCGCCGCAGCCGGTGACGGTGACGCGTCGCCTGCTGCTCGCCGCGGCATCGGCGAGCGTCACCTCGTAGCGATCGGCCGGCAGCAGCCTGGCCACGCGTTCGGGCCACTCCGCCAGCACGGCCCCCTGCGTCAAGGCCTCCTCGAAGCCGAGCTCGAGCGCCTCCTCCGCGCTCGCCAGGCGATAAAAATCGAAATGCGTCAGCGTCAGCCGCGCTGTGGCATAACCCTGCTGCAAGGCAAAGGTGGGACTTGGCACCTCGATCTCGGCAGCGACGAGCGCCCGGATCAGGGCGCGCGCGAACGTGGTCTTGCCGACCCCGAGCTCGCCGCTGAGCGCTACGAGGCTGCCGCGCTGCAGCCGCAGCGCCAACAGCTCGGCCAGCCTGACGACGCCAGCCTCGTCAAGCTCACGCTGCCATTGAAAGCTCATGCATCCGCGGCCCAGACTGCCGCAGGCGCGCCGAACTCGGTGCCGTTTTCGGGAAAGCGTACCGTGACGCGCGTGCCGCGGCCGGGTTCCGAATCGAGTGCCATGCTGCCACCATGCAGCTCCACCAGGCTCTTGACGATGGACAGCCCGAGCCCCGCGCCACGATGCTTGGAGCCCTGGCTGCGGCTTTCGAAACGCTCGAGCACCCGGCTCTGCTGTTCCTTTGGTATGCCCACGCCGCTATCCTCGATCATAAAGGCCGTCATACCGGCTTCGCGCCAGGCCTTGATGCCGATCGTGGCGCCCGGCTTCGAGAAGCCGATCGCATTCGACAATAGGTTGTAAAGGACCTGCCGTACACGGCTTTCATCGGCGATGAACTCCTGGGCATCGTCGGCAACGCGAATGTCGAGATTGAGGCGGGCGCGGTTGGCGCGATCACGAATGCCGAGCACCGCCGTGTCGATTACGGCGGCGACCTTGACGGGGGCCAGCTTCAGTTCCAGGGCGCCCGCGTCGATGGTGGCGAGGTCCAGGATATCGTTGATGATCGCCAACAGCGAGCGCGAGGAGGCGGCGATGTCGCTCAAATATTCGCGTTGCTTGCTGTTGAGCTCGCCGGTGCGCGGGCTGGAAAGCAGTTCGCCAAAACCGATGATGTTGGTGAGCGGCGTGCGCAACTCGTAGGAGACGTGGCTGATGAACTGGTTTTTCAGGCGATCGGCTGCCACCAGCGCGTCGTTGCGCTCGATCAGCGTCTGCTCGTAGCGCTTGGTGTCGGTGACATTGACGAAGGTGATGAGCGTGGCGCCGTCGGGTAGCGGCGACACGGCAAAGTCGATGACGGCTTGATCCGAGCGCGTCATTTGCGCGGCCAGCGGCTGCCGGCGATCCGAGATTCCGGTCACGGCGCGGCTGATGCCGGCCCAGGTCGGCATATCGTCATAGAGGCCGACGCACTGGGCGATGATCTCGTCGATGTGCGGGCCCTCGCCGAGCGTGCTGCGCGAGAGGCGCCAGATCTGCGCGAACGCCGAATTGAAGAGCTTGAGGCGTCCGTCGGTGGCGAAGACGGCCACGCCTTCCTTGAGGTTGTCGAGGGTTTCGCGCTGCGCATCGATCAGCGCGTTATAGCGGCTCTCGAGCGCGAAGCGTTCGGTGACATCGTCGTAAAGGTAGGTCAGTCCGCCATCGGGCCGCTGGGCCGAGACCACATGAATGGTGCGGCCATCGAGCAGATGCCACCAATCATCGTACTCCCCACCGGTGCGGTAGCCGGCCAGGATCTTGGAGCGCCAATCGCGGTAGTTGCCGACCTCGGGCAGCCGCGACAGCTCGCGCAGCCGGTCGAGGATTTCCCCGTCGCTCGGCTTGCTGGCCAGCCAATCGGCGTCGAGCAGCCACAGCTTGCGGTAAGCCTCATTGAAGAACGCAAGCCGCTGATCGGGGCCGAAGATGGCGACGCCGGTCGCCACCCGATCGAGCGTGCGCTCGTAGGCGGCGACATGACGCACGAGCTCGCCCTGCGCCGTTTCCAAGGCCGCCACGTCGATGGCGGCACCCACGGCGGCGCCGTCGAGCGGCAGAATGACGACGTCGTGGGCCTTGCGCGCGCCCTCGCTGATGAGATGCACCCGGTCGCGGTAGGCCACGCCCTTGTCGAGAGCCCCTTTTACCGCTTCGCGCTGGCGCGTCTCGAGCAGCTCGATCTGGCGCTCGCGGACTTCCGCCCCGCTGGCGGCATCGACCGCTTTGACATAGGCCTCATTGACCCATTCCAGACGGCCGTCGATGCCGCGGAACCAGGCCGGCATCGGCAGCGCGTTAAGAAGGGTGCGCCCGGCGATGGTGTCGCGCACGAGCTGGCGGTGCTGATCGAGGATTTTGGCCAAGTCCTGCTTGCGGCCGGCGACGGCGCGCAGGCGCAGGATGGCGCGCCCGCCGCCGGCGCGGCCGTCGGCTTCGACGTAGCCGCCGCGCACCGTCTTGACCAACAGGGTGAAGGATTGCCCGTCGGCAAACAGGACATCGAGGCCCTTTTTGAGCTGCTGGGCCGAGGCGGCATCGAGCCAGCTGCCAAAGGCCAGCAGTTGGCGTGGCTCGGCAGGCAGGCCGGCGACGCCGCCGAGCGTGTGCATCATGATGCGGACGGCTTGGCCCTGCTCCCAGAAGACGAGGACCTGCGGCTCGGCCTTGATCACCGCCTCCGCCGCGAGCAGGCTTTTGCGCAGTTCGGTGATCTCGGCCGCCAGGCTTTGGTCGGTCTTGGCGTAGCGCTGCACGGCGCGATGCAACATGGCGGCCGCCAGTGCGGCCGCGCCGATGGCCACGGAGACGAGCAGCAGCGCGCCCGACTTGCCGGTCGCGAGCAGGGGTTGCATCCCCGCCACGGTGCCAAACAGCAGCGCCGCGAGGACGAGAATACCGGCCGCCAGGAGCACGACCGTCTCCCCGCGCGGTCTGCCGCTCTCAACCTCAGCGCTCGCCCGCGACATCAAAACCGATCACAGCTGGCAACACGCCAAGGGCGCACGCACAACGATGGGGCCGAGGCGCACGGTGCCGTTCCCTACTGTTAACGAATCATTAATGATTATGTGGGGGTTCGCCGCCCATGGCCATAGCAGATGGGGCACAGGGACGAGCCCGCCGGCAGGCCGGCAAAGGACGGGCGCGGGTCGGCCGGTCGCCTTAGGCCTTGGCCGAACCGGCGCCGAGCCCCAGCCGCAATGCCAAGAAGTCGGCAAGCCCGGCGATGTCGTCGAGGGCGAAGACCGGGCGTCCCGCACCGTCGGCGGCATGATCGGCGGCAATCGCGATGACGTTGGCATCGTCAGGCGCGAGCGGCTGTTGCTTGCGCGTTGCTCCGCGCCGGGCCTCGACCTTGGGAATGGGCGCACCCTTGTAGCCCTCAACCAGGATCAGATCACAGGGCCCGAGCGCGGCCAGCACGGTCTCGAGGCTCGGCTCCGGCGCACCGCGCAGCTCGTTGACGAGGGCCCAGCGATGGCCCGAGACGATCGCCACACGGACGGCGCCGGCCCGCCGATGCTTGGCGCTGTCGGTCTCCTCGGCATCGATTTGGAAGGCATGATGGGCGTGTTTGACCGACGCCACCTTGAGACCACGCCGCGTGAATTCCTCGATCAACCCGGTGATCAGCGTCGTCTTGCCGGATTTCTTCCATCCGGCGATGCCGACCACAGGGGGCTTGGAGGGCTGCGTCATGTTCGGGACGGCGCCAACAGGGCGCGCAAGTCGTCGAACTCCTGCGGCGTGTTGGCATTGAAGAAGGGGTCGATCGCGCGGGCGCCAAGCCTCTCATTGGCAAAGTCGACGCCCACGGTGCCATGCCGATCTGTCCAGTTGAGCACCTTGCGCACGCCCTGGCCCAGGGCTTCTTCCAGGTCCTCGGCCAGCGCGACCGGCCACAGGCCGATCACCGGGTGCAGCATCCCGTTGGAGCGGGCAAGCGCGATTTGGCGCCCCGCCCCGGCGGCGGCCAGCAGTCGTGCCACCAAATCGCGCGGCAGGAGCGGCGCATCGCCGGCCGCGGTGACAATAAAGCGATGCTCAGGGGCGTGCGCGAACGACCAGCGCATGCCTGCCAGCACGCCCGCCAGCGGCCCCACGAAGCCCGCGACGGGATCGGCAACGACGGGCAAACCGAGCTCAGCAAAGCGCTCTGGGTTGCCATTGGCATTGAGCACAATTGCGCTCACCTGCGGGGATAGCCGCTCGATCACGTGCGCAAGCATGGATTTGCCATCGAGCCGCAAGAGGCCTTTGTCGCCGCCACCCATGCGGCGCGATTGTCCCCCCGCCAGCAGGACGCCGGTCACCGGCGCGTTGATCATGCGACGTTCTCGTCAATCGACAGCCTCGGCAACACTTCCTTTACGCGCATGCCGGCGATCTTCCTCGGCGATCTTGGTGAGGTCGGCGTCGAAGACGATGCGCTCCGCCCCGGCGAGCGCCACAAAGCGCTTGCCGCGGGCGCGGCCGATCAGGGTGAGCCCGGCCCGTTGCGCCAGCTCGACGCCCCAGGCGGTAAAACCCGAGCGCGAGACGAGAATGGGAATGCGCATCTTGACCGTCTTGATCACCATCTCGGAGGTGAGGCGCCCGGTGGTGTAGAAAATCTTGTCGTCGGCGGCGATTTTGTTGAGGAACATGTGGCCGGCGATCTTGTCGACGGCGTTGTGGCGGCCGACGTCCTCCATGTAGATCAGCGGTCGGTTCTCCTGGCACAGCACGCAGCCATGAATCGCGCCGGCCTTGAGATAAAGGCTCGGCGCCGTATTGATGCGCTTGGTCAGCTCGTAAAGCCATGACGTCTTGATCCGGGCTGCGGCGTCGAGCGTGACCTTGTCGAAGTCCTCCATCAGGTCGCCGAACACGGTGCCTTGCGCGCAGCCTGAGGTTTGTATCTTCTTTTTCAGCTTTTCTTCGAAATCCGTCTGCCGCTTGGTGCGAACCACAACCGTTGCAATCTCCTCATCGTACTCGACCGCGGCGATCTCGTCGTCGGCGCGCAACATGTTCTGGTTCAACAGGTAGCCGACCGCCAACAGCTCCGGACGATCGCCGATGGTCATCATCGTTACGATCTCCCGCGCGTTCAAAAACAGCGTCAGCGGCCGCTCCGTGACGACGGCGGTCTCCACACGCTTGCCCTCGTGATCGATCCCGCTCACGGTGACCGAAAGTCGAGGATCGTCCGGGTCCGGGCGGATTTCAAAGCTCTGCACCCGATTGACCTCTCCTTGAGGCTGGCACGGCCTATCGAACAGGGATGTAGCCACTTCGCCGCGCCCCCGCAAGCGCTGCTGCCGGCGCGGTTCGCCGCCTTGGCGCGGCGAATCACCATTGAGCGGACTAACTTCTCTCCCTATAGTGCCTGGACCAGCCTGCGCGGCTTCCCACCACGACCAGTCTGCGGCCCCGGCTGGCGCCGGCGAAGGTGCAGGATCACTGCGTTGCTTTCGATGGGTTTGGCGGCAGCCACCAATCGCGATCGGCGCCTCAGCTGTAGCCGGGCATTTCGCTTGCGGGCCGTTCGGCTCAAACAACCCGTTGTAAGGGAGGTAAGTCCCAGATGAGAACCGTGGATCGTCGCAAATTCTTGGCAGGAGCCGGGGTGGCCGGCGGCGCCGGGCTCCTCAGCGGCGTGGCCGCTCCGGCCATCGCGCAGTCTGCGCCGGAGCTCAAGTGGCGGCTGACGGCGAGCTGGCCGAAGTCGCTCGATACGCTCTACGGTGGCGCGGAGCATTTCGCCAAGTACGTAGCGGAAGCGACCGACAACAAGTTTCAGATCCAAACCTTTGCTGCCGGCGAAATCGTGCCGGGCCTGCAGGCAACCGACGCCGTCTCCTCGGGCACCGTGGAGATGTGCCACACGGCCGCCTACTACCTGTGGGGCAAGGATCCGACCTTCGCGCTCAGCTGCGCCGTGCCCTTCGGGCTCAATCCACGCATGCAGAACGCGTGGTGGACGGAAGGCGGCGAGGCCCTCATCAACGCTTTTTATGCCAAGCACAACATCGTTGGCTTGCTGGCCGGAAACACCGGGGCGCAGATGGGCGGCTGGTTCCGCAAGGAACTCAACACGCCCGACGATCTCAAGGGCGTCAAGATGCGCATTGCCGGCTTTGCGGGTGCGGTGATGGCCAAGGTCGGGGTGGTGCCCCAGCAAATTGCCGGCGGCGATATCTATCCCGCGCTGGAGAAGGGCACCATTGATGCGGCCGAATGGGTCGGCCCCTACGACGATGAGAAGCTCGGCTTCTACAAGGTCGCCAAGTTCTACTACTATCCCGGCTGGTGGGAAGGCGGCGCCATGCTGCACGTGCACGTCAACAAGGCCAAATGGGACGAACTGCCCGCCACCTACAAAAGCATTCTGAAGTCAGCGGCCGCGGACGCCAACATTTTCACGCTGGGCCGCTACGACTCGCAAAACCCGCAGGCCCTGAAGCGATTGGTGGCCAACGGCACGCAACTGCGACCGTTCTCGGAGGCGATCCTCGACATCTGCTTCAAGTCTGCCAACGAGGTTTATGCCGATATCAGCGGCAAGAACGAGGAGTTCAAGAAGATCTGGGATTCGATTCGCGCCTTCCGCAGTGATCAGTACCTCTGGCTGCAGCTGGCGGATAACACCTACGACACCTACATGATGATCCAGCAACGCAAAAAGACCCTGTGAGCTTGCGGCGAGGCTGATCGAAGCCGCTTGCAAGCGGGGAGGGGCGCCTGGCTGTTTGCCGCTGGCCGGGCCTCGGGCTGCGCTGGAGCTGGACAAGGCGGGTGCCGCGCCTGAGCAGACCCCGTGCGGCG
>Ga0075434_100000913_pt1 | contig 23697 bp, 19 predicted proteins | sample RhiMethybrSRZTD3_FD_75298 | JGI IMG/M metagenome (GOLD analysis project Ga0075434, IMG submission 75298) | Populus rhizosphere microbial communities from Tennessee, USA - Rhizosphere MetaG P. TD hybrid SRZTD3 | ecosystem: Host-associated > Plants > Roots > Rhizosphere > Soil | place: USA... | reverse complement strand
TAATTCATCATTCCAACGCACTGCGTTGGAATGATGAATTAGGACTCTGACCCCCAACGAACCAAATGAGCGCCGAACGCACCGCGATCGTCACCGGCACGAGCACCGGACTCGGCGAGGCCGTCGCGCGCCAGCTGCTCGAGCGTGGCTGGTCCGTGATCGGCATCGCCCGACGCCCAGCGCCGTTCACCCACGAGCGCTATCGACATGTCGCGCACGATCTGGCCGGGATCGTCGAAGCCCCGACGTCGTTGGAGTCGCAGTTGGCGTTGCACGACGTGCGGACCTTGAGTCGCATGGGCCTCGTGAACAACGCGGCGGTGCCCGAAGGGCTCATGCCGGTCGCTCGCCTCGACCCGCGTCAGCTCGCCCGGATCTATGCGGTCAATCTGATCGCACCGGTCTGGCTCATGGGCTATGCGCTCCGAAAGACGTTGGATGACACGCCGCTCAGGATCGTGAACGTCTCATCGGGTGCCGCCACGACTGGATTCGCCGGCCTCGCCGCGTACGGGAGCTCCAAGGCCGCGATGCGACTGGCCGGGATGTCGCTCGCCCGGGAGTGGGATACGCCTTCGCCGACCGCGCGGCCGCGGCGCAACGCTGCCATCCTGAGTTACGAGCCCGGCGTCGTCGACACCGATATGCAGCGATACGCTCGGACCCGTCCAGCCGACGAGTTCCCGTGGGCACAGATGTTCCACGACTTCGCTGCCCGAGGTGTCGCCGTGCCGCCCGAACGGCCGGCGCGCGAGATCGTCGCGTTCCTCGAGTCCGACAACGAGCCGCCGTTCGGGGAGCGCCGCCTTCGGCCATGAATCACAAGGAATGACCTCAGCGGCATTACGCGACCTGGTCAACGAGCTCACTGCCGACCTCGAGTAGGGACGACGTGCGAATCCGGTGACGCGCCCCAAGCAGCACCAGCAGATTCCGGGCGCTCGGCGTATCACTACCGTGATCCCAACCGACGGAGTTGGAGTGAAGACAAGTGTACCTCGCGCGCGATCGGCGCTCTCGCTGCTCGCCGCGACCGTCGTCGCCGCTGCGTGCGGCGGAGCATCGCGCGCCGCGACCAGCACAGGCCTCGGGTCCGCGGTCACTCAAGCCCCGCGCTCACCGGCCGAGGTCGTGGCCGCCGACAACGGCATAGCGCCGTTCACGAAAGCCGACGTGGACTTCGTTTCGGGCATGATCGGACACCACGCGCAGGCGGTGCTCATGGCCGGGTGGGCACAGTCCCACGGCGCGAGTGCGTCGGTTCAGGCGTTGTGCGAACGCATCGTCGTGGCCCAGCGAGACGAAATCAGGTTCATGCAGCGCTGGCTGCGAGAGCGGAAGCTTCCCGTGCCCGACGGCGACACGTCGCACATGATGATGGCCGGCATGGACATGAAGCTCATGCCCGGCATGCTCACGCCGGAGCAGCTCACGAAGCTCGACAAGGCGCGGGGGGCTGACTGGGACCGCCTGTTCCTCACGGACATGATCCAGCACCACAACGGCGCGATCGAGATGGTCGAAACGCTGTTCGCGTCGCAGGGCGCCGTGCAGGACGAGGACATCTTCAAGTTCGCGTCGGACGTGCACGTCGATCAGATCACGGAAGTGAATCGCATGACACAAATGCTTCAATCGATGGGCGGTCGCTGAGCCTTAGTCGTTAGTCGCGAGCCGGAAGTCGTTAGCTACCGACTCGTCTTTTTCCCGATTCCCGATTCCCCGATTCCCCCCGTGAGACATCTCTCTGTTCTCTCACTAGCCGTCACCGCAACCGCGGCAGCCTGCGCCCCCGCTAAGTCGTCGTCTTCCTCGGCGCCGTCGCCGAACATGACCGTCAGCACCACGAAGCCGAACCCCGACCCGCGCGTCGGTCTCAAGGCCGGCTGGTTCGACGCCGGCACTGCCGCGTGGAATCTCCGGCTCGTGTCCACGACGAAGCCGTCGAAGGACTTCCTCAACCTGTCGACGCCGGGCGATCGCCGCCTGATCAACTCCGACCTCGCGTTCATCGGCACCGACGTCATGCAGGGTAACTACAGCGGGTATCAGGTGTGGGACGTCTCCAACCCCGCGAAGCCCACGCTCAAGGAAGCGTACGTCTGCCCGGGATCGCAGAGCGACGTGTCCGTGTATCGCGACGCGAAGGTGAATCTCGCGTTCGTCTCCGGCGAGGCGACGACGGGCCGACTCGACTGCGGACTCCAGGGTGTGCCCGACTCCGTCAGCCAGGATCGCCTGCGCGGTATCCGCATCTTCGACATCACCGACCTCGCGAAGCCGAAGTACATCGCGAACGTGCAGACCTGCCGCGGTTCGCACACGCACACCGTCGTCGTGTCGCCTAACGACAAGGAGAACGTCTACGTGTACGTCTCGGGATCCGCGCCCGTGCGCTCGCCGCGCGAGCTGGAGGGCTGCACCGGCGGTCCCCTGGCCGACGACCCGAACACGGCGCTCTTCCGCATCGAGGTCATTCAGGTGCCCCTCGCGGATCCCACGAAGGCGCACATCGTGAGCTCGCCGCGCATCTTCCAGGACCTCACGGCCCCGCCGCGTCACGCCGAGCCGTTCGACAGCGCGGCAGCTGCGCGCCGTGACAGCATCGCGAAGGCGCGGCGCGCGGCCGGCCAGCCGGAGGTGCCGCGGCCCGCCGCCAACCGCGGCGCGCCCACGCAGTGCCACGACATCACGGTCTATCCGGCGATGGGTCTCGCGGGCGGCGCCTGCGGCGGCTACGGCCTCCTGCTCGACATCAGCAACCCGGGCAACCCGGTGCGCATTGGTGCCGTGGCCGACTCCAACTTCTCCTTCTGGCACTCGGCCACGTTCAACAACGACGGCACGAAGGTGCTGTTCTCCGACGAGTGGGGTGGCGGCACCCAGCCACGTTGCCGGTCGACGGACAAGCCGGAGTGGGGCGCCGACGCGATCTTCACGCTCGACCAGAACAAGCAGATGACGTTCAAGAGCTACTACAAGCTCCCGGCCCCCCAGACGTCGGAGGAGAACTGCGTCGCGCACAACGGGTCGCTGATTCCGATCCCGGGTCGCGACGTGCTGGTGCAGGGATGGTACCAGGGCGGTATCTCGGTCTTCGACTGGACCGACGCGTCGAACCCGAAGGAGATCGCGTTCTTCGATCGCGGCCCGATGGACGCGACCAAGCTGGTGGACGCGGGCTCGTGGTCGGCGTACTGGTACAACGGCTACATCTTCAGCTCCGAGATCTCGCGCGGGCTGGACGTCTTCGAGCTCGTGCCGAGTGGGCTCGTGTCGAAGAACGAGATCGACGCGGCGAAGACGGTGCACTTCGACTACTTCAACACGCAGGGTCAGCCGAAGTTCGTGTGGCCGCCCTCGTTCGCGCTCGCGCGCGCGTATCTCGACCAGCTCGAGCGGAACAACGGTCTCGCAGCCGACAAGATCGCATCGACGAGAAATGAGCTGGCCGCGGCGGAGAAGCTGTCGGGACAGGCGAGGAAGGACGCGCTCACGAAGCTCTCGCAGCAGTTGCACACCGAGGCGCGGTCGGCTGGCGATCAGCCGAAGGCGCACAAGCTGGCGTTCGCGGTGGGGGATCTAGCGAAGTAATCGGGTGTGATGGTACGTTAGGCGGACGCGAGCAGGGTGATCCCTGCTCGCGTTTGCCATCCGATGCACGATCACGATCGGAAACAGACCATGCTCGCTGACACGCTGAAGTCGATCGCGGGACAACGCCTCGTTGATACCGACGGCGAGGTCACCCACCTCGAGCTTCTCCCGCCGGCCACCGATCAGCAGATCCACGATCTCGAGGCGAAGCTGCCAGGGCCACTGCCTGACGAGATCCGCGCCGCGCTGGCGGTCACGACAGGATTTGCGAACGGCCCCCTCGAGTCCTTCGCTCTCCTCGACCTCGAAGGCTTCGGTCTGGACGAAGCGTTCCCGCATCCGTACTCCATCGCGCACGATGGCTTCGGGAATTACTGGATTCTCGACGTCCTGCCCGGCGCAACCGACTGGGGTCCGGTGTTCTACGCCTGCCACGATCCGGCGGTCATCGCGTACCAGGCGTCGTCGATCGAGCAGTTCGTGAAGGATATCGTGGCCGTACCGCCCGACGACGCGCGCAGTCCCATCAACCACGTCCACGAGACCGTGGTGCATGCGTTGTGGAGCAACCATTCCGCGCTCGTCGACCAGCGCACTGCCGCTGCCTCTCCGGACGTGACGCTCCGTGAGTTTGCCGAGTACCTGCCACCCGAGGCTGTCATCGCCGACCTGCGCGATCCGCGTCCGGGAAGCGGCTTCGCCTGGGGCATGTACGGCCCGAGAACGAATATCCAACGCTTTGGAACGCATCGATTGTGGGCGCTCACCCGGCCGCCAGCCAAACCGGGGTTCTTCGCCCGGTTGTTCGGCCGGTGATGGCGCTCACAGGGGAGTCAGTGCACTGGCGTTAAGTCACCGTACAGGTTGGCGGGTCTAGGCTCCACAGTTCCGAGTGAACGCTTGACCTCACCTGTCGCGAGACTGGACTATGAATCGACTGCTGTCACTACTAGCGGCGTGCATCGTGGCCTCGGCTCTCGATGTGTCGGTCGCGCCGGCCCAGACCTTCAAGGTTACGAGATTCGAGATCGGCGGCGACGGCGGCACCGACTACGTGACCGCCGAACCGGGTACCGGCCGTGTGTTCGTCTCGCGCGGCACGCATGTGATGGTCGTGGACGGCGCGAGCGGCAAAGTGTTAGGCGACATTCCCGACACGCCGCGCGTGCACGGCATTGGACTCGTCGCGAAGCACAACCGTGGGTTCACCACGAACGGCGGCGATTCCACCGTCACGATGTTCGACCTCAAGACGCTCGCCGTGATCAAGAAGATCCCGGTCAAGACCGGTGGTCTCGACGGGATCATGTACGACGACTACACCGATCGGATCATCCTCACGAATCACAGTCGCCCGATCGGCACGGTGGTGGCGCTCGACGCGAACACCGGTGACATCGTTGGCCAGGCGGAGCTCGAGGACAACTCACCCGAGGGCGCCGCGAGCAACGGGAAGGGGACCCTTTACGTCAACAACGAGGGCAAGAGCACGATTCAGGTACTCGACGCGAAGTCCATGAAGGTGCAGTCGTCGTGGCCGCTCGCGCCGTGCGAGGGGCCGACCGGCATTGCCTACGACCGCGCGAACGACCGGATCTTCTCCGGATGCGGGAAGACGTCCGTCGTGCTCGACGCGAAGACGGGCAAGGTCGTCGCTACCATCGCGAATGGCGACGGCGTCGACGCACTCGGCTGGGATCCCAAGGAAAAGCTCATCTACATCCCGGCGGGCCGAGATGGAAACGTGACGGTGGCGCACCAGGATTCGCCCGACAAGTACAGCGTCGTGGCCACGGTGCAGACGATGCCCCGGGCGAAGACGATCACGGTCGACCCGGTCACGCATAACGCGTATCTCTTCCAGCCCGAGTACGGCCCCGCGCCCGCGGGCGCGCCGCCGGGTCCGGGTGGCCGGCCGCCCGTCGGGCCGGTCGTGGCAGCGTGGTTTCTCGTAATCACCCAGTGAGCGAGTCGGTCCCACTCGCTGGTGCGAGATGAACCAGCGAGTGGTGCAAAACGCTACACGGGAGGCGCCTGCGCCACTGAAGGCAGCGCGCTAAACCCAGCTCCACAAAGATGTTGATCGATTACTGGCTGCGCCCGCTTCGAGGTCCTACGTTGCGGTAGCTCCTCCCACGGGCTCAACCAGTGCGCTTGTTCAAAATCCACTCGCTGCGGGCGCGGCTACTCATGCTGTTCGCCGCGGTCGCTGTTGCCCCACTCGTGACCGTCGGCGTGTTCGACTATTCGAGGTCGCAACGCCTTGTCGAGCAGCTGATCACCGCGCAAACCGATACGCTAGTTCGTCGCGCAGGCAAGAGCGTGAGCGATCGGTATGCGATCGTTGCGTCTGACCTGCTCCTGTTATCCGAGAACGCCGAAGTCCAGAGGCTGTATCGAGAGCTGTCTCGAGGCGACCCGGTCGCGATACGGAATGCACGCGTGGCGGCGAATGCGTATCTGGAATCCGTGTGGCGCCTCGTGGGCGGGTCATACGCGTACGCGGAGCTGCGGACGACCACTGACTCGTTATTGTGGCGGAGCCAGGATGACTCGCGGCTTGGTGACTTCACCCCATCCGCACCATCGCTCAGCCAACCGGTACGCGATGTCGACACACGACGTACGGTTGGTACGGTTGCCGTTGTGCCGCGGCCGGAGTCGATCTGGGGAGCGGATGCGATCGGTGCCTCCTTCGGTCGCACCGGCTATGCCGCGATCATCGATCGTCGGTCGGACAAGCTGCTCCTGCACACCGCGGCGGCCGTGCCGGAAGGATCTCCCCGCGAGGTGTTCGGGGCGGATTGGGAGCGAGTTTCGCCACGCCTGACGTCACCGTTCGGGTCGGTCGTCTACCGCCAGCGCGACACCGTTCGCGTCGCATCGTTCGTCAGCCTGACGACTCCACCGTGGACGCTGGTTTCTTCGACAGCGCTGAGCGAGTTCGGAGACTCCTTCACACACGCTCGGAACGTCGACCTCGTATTGCTCTCACTCTTGATCACGGCCGTTGCGACCGCGTTCGTGATTCTCATCGGCCGTACTACGCGGTCGCTGGAGGCGCTCACTCGCGCCGCGTCGAGCGTGGGTACGGGCGATTTCTCGCCCAGCCTCCCGCGCCCGAATTCGGACGAGGTGGGAACCCTCGCCGCCGCCTTCGGCGAGATGACCAGTCGCATCCAGTCGATGATGCGCGAGATCGAGGTGAGTCGGCAGCTCGCGGTCGTCGGCGAGTTCGCGGCGCAACTCTCTCACGAGGTAAGAAACCCGCTCACGTCGCTCAAGCTGGACCTGCAGGGGATGCGGAGACAGGCCCACTCGGGAGCGCTTCCGCCCGAAGCGCTGGCCCCGGTCGAGACGTGTCTGCGGGAGGTGACTCGCCTCGACTCGGTTGTCGACGGCATGCTGCGGCTTGCGAGGCAGCCAGCGATGAAGCGCGAGCGGGTGTCGGCTCACGATCTCGTCGAGCGAGCGTTCTGCTCGTTGCGCGCGCAGCTCGACGATCGCGGGATCACGGTCGTTCGTGAGCTCGAGGCGTCATCGGTCTGCGTCGAGGGGGATCCAGAGCTCCTCGCGGGGATGCTCATGAACATCGTCCTCAACGCGGCGGAGGCACAGCCGGGTGGGGGACGCGTTGGTGTCCAGGCGCGCGTGCGAGGCGAAATCGACTCGCCGTGGCTCGACGTGGCCATCGCCGACGATGGGCCGGGTGTTCCGCACGACAAGTTGCACGAGATCTTTCGTCCATTCTACACCTCCAAGCGCGACGGGACCGGTCTGGGGCTGCCGCTGGCACTGCGGACGGCGCGCAATCATGGCGGGCACATTCGGATTGGCCCGGCACCGGCATCGTTCCGGGGCGCAGCCTTCATCGTCTCGCTTCCCATCGCGGGATGACGCAGCGCATTCTCGTCGTCGACGACGATCAGTCGATTCGCGAGAGCTTCGAGCGTCAGCTCCGGCTCCTCGGCTACGCGCCGGCGGTGGCCGAGAGCGCCGAGGCGGCCATGCGTCTGCTGCAGTCGTCCGATCCGGCCATCGTCATCACCGATGTCCGGATGCCTAACGCCAGCGGACTCGAGCTGTTGTCGTGGCTTCGGGAGCGCGCGCCCGAGATCGACGTCATCGTCATGACGGCGCACCAGGATATGGAAAGCGCGCTTCGTGCCATGAAGGGCGGCGCGTACGATTACCTGGTCAAGCCGTTGGACCTCGACCAGATCGAGCTGGTTCTCGCCCGCTGCGTGCGCGACCGGGGGTGGCGACGGCGCGCGCATCGCCTGGCCGCGGAAGCGGCAGAGCCATACCAGCTCGGCCACCTCGTGGGTCGCGACCCTAGGATGATCGAGATCTCGAAGCTCATCGCGTCGGTTGCGACGGCACGGATGCCGGTGCTCATCCGCGGCGAAACGGGGACGGGAAAGGAAGTCATCGCCAAGACCATCCACTACAACTCGGCGGAGGCGGACGAGCCGTTTGTCGCGGTGAACTGCACCGCAGTTCCGGAGTCGCTCCTGGAGTCGGAGCTGTTTGGTCACGTGCGTGGCGCATTCACCGGCGCGATCAGCGATCGAAAAGGTCGCTTCGAGCTGGCGAGCGACGGGACAATCTTTCTCGACGAGATCGGGGATGTCACACCGACGTTCCAGGCAAAGCTCCTCAGGGTCCTGCAGGATGGCGAGTTCTATCCCGTCGGCGCGGAGCGACCACGCCGCACGTCTGCTCGCGTGCTGGCCGCGACGCATCAACCGCTGGAGGAGTTGGTGCGCGCGGGCAAGTTCCGCGACGATCTCTATTTTCGTCTTCGAGTCGTGGAGATCGTCGTTCCCCCGCTGCGCGAGCGACGGGGTGACATACGCATGCTCGCGGAACAGCTACTGGCTCGTGCCGCCCGCGATCAACACAAGCCGAGCGCGTTCATCCCGGAGGACGTGATGCGTCTCCTCGAGGCGTACGACTGGCCGGGCAACGTGCGTGAGCTCGAGAACGCGCTCACGCGCGCCCTGGTCCTCGCGCGAACGCCGGTGCTCACGGCGGAACACTTCGCACTCGACGCCCCGGTTCCGCTGGGCGGGAGCGCGGTCGCCGGTTCGTCGGACGAGTCACTCGCGGCCGCGATCCGCGGGTACGTGGAACGCATGCTCGCGGCGACCGGTGGTAACAAGACCCACGCTGCGCGGCGACTCGACATCTCGCGGCAGCGGCTCGATCGGATTCTCTCACGCGGCGATGACGACGATGCGCCGGAACGTAGCAGCGAGCGGAGCGGATCGTAGCAGTGAGAGACGCCCGATCCTTCGCGCATTGTCAGCAACATGGCTCACCGACTCGACTTGGCGCATCCGAGCGGAACGGCACAGCCAATGACTGAGCGACGAGGCAACATCTTCATCGCCTCGGAGGAATCATGACCCGCCTGACCTCGATCGTCTGTCGCCTCGCGGCCATTGTGCTCCTGTGCCCATGCGTGGCAGACGCGCAGCGCGCAGCGGAGCCCACCGGTCCGAATTTCCACAAGCTCGTCACCGTCGATTCCGGGGAGGTTGGGGGCGCGTCCATCTCGCCGGACGGTCGGTGGCTTGTCTTCGACCGCGACGGCCGCTCGATCTGGATCGCTCCGGCGGACGGGCACACGCCTCCGGTGCGTCTCCTGTCCGACGGGTATGTTGACAGTTGGCCATACTGGTTCCCGGGCAGTGATCGCATCGTGTTCACGTCCAATCGCGCGTCACGCGGCGGGTCGAACAAGCGATACGCGATGACGGTCGATATCGACCGCCAAACGGGCAAAGCGGTCGGCATTCCCCGCCAGGTGACGACAGACGAGGTTCTCATGGCCGGCACGCCATCGCCTGATGGAAAGTGGATCGCGTATGCCACGGCGGCCAGGGACGCAATGAAGATCGTTCCGGCAACCGGCGGGGCGGCGAAGACGGTTGCTCAACGGCGGGACATGTTCGGTCCGGGCGTGTGGTCGGCCGACGGCAAATCGATCCATTTCAACGTATTTGAACAACAGTCCAGGTCATACCGATCCTACTCGGCCCCCGTCTCCGGGGGACCGTCGCGGCTGACCCAAACGGGCGGCGTCATCGAAGCGCCATTCGTCGCGGATAACAGCGCGCACCTGCACGTTACTACCGCCGAAGGAAGGCACGTTAGGCGCGTGGAGCTCGTCAAGTCCGGCGAGCAGCTCGCTGGAGCGATCGATATCCCGGACGCCATGACGGTGCGGTTGGCCTCGGCCTTTCCCAATGGGCTCCTCGCGACCACGACCGACGCGCGCTACCAGACGCGAATCCTGTCGCTCAACGGAAGCTATCGCCGAACCGTTGCGGGCAATTTCTATGCGGACGGTTGGACCGCGGACGGATCTCGACTCATCGTCGACAATGACGACACCCGCGAGCCGTTCGTCGCGATTCTCGATACGCTCGGGAACATCGTAAAGCGCGTGCAGCTCCCGCACGGCGCACGGGCGATGTCCTGGGACGGCATCGTCGGCGACGTCGTGACGTTCCGGGTTGGACCTGTGTCGCATACCCCGAACACGGCAACGCCAATTTTCGTCGCGGACCTCCAGTCGGGTGCGATACGTGAGCTCGTGCCGCGGGCGTTCGAGCGACCACCGTTTCGGAACCTGTCGGGCGCCGGCGGCGCGACCCGCGACGGCAATCGGTTCCTCGCCTATACGCCTAACGGGAAGGCGATCGCGGTCAGCGCCATCACCGTGGATGGACGCTCTGCGCTGGTGCGAACCTTTGCGCCCCTTGCGCCGAATGAGGACGTGATCGCGGCGAGCGTGGCGGGCGATCGCGTCGCATGGGCTGTGAAGGCGGGCGATTCCGTCAGGATCTTCACTGCTCGAAATGCCGCGAGCCGCCCTGTGCCCGTCTTGACCGTTCGTAGTGGCCCCAGAGCTGTGCCCGAGCTGGCATGGTCGACTGACGGATCGATGCTGGCCATCAATGACGGAGCCGACGATCCACAGGTTGCGATCGTGCACGTCGATGCGAATGGCAACCCTCAGTCGGATATCAGGCACCTCGGCGTTGGCATAGGCACGACCTGGGGACTCCGTTGGGCCCGAGACGGTAGTGCCATCATACTCCTTGGTTCAGAGGCTGGTGGCGACGATCAGGTCGTGCGCGTGCCCGTCAACGGCAAGGCACGGCCAACCCGGTTGACGACCGCCACCGAAACCCCCGAAGACGCAGCGGCCGTCTCGCCCGACGGAACGCGACTGGTGTACCCACAATGGGTGACGTCGGGCTCAACGATCTGGCGCGTGGATTTCCTTCCGCCATCCGGCAAGACATCGGCGAATCGACCATAGCGGATCCGCGGCGTCATCGACGCGGCCCCTTGCACCATCTCGGCGGCAAGCCTTTTCATCACCTGCGATTGGGTGGATGAAGCGGAAGAGGCTGGAGACTGTCCGACGGTGACGCATCATCACACCACGAACGCCAAAGGGGTCAGAGTCGTTTGATCAGATCAAACGACTCTGACCCCTTGATAACGGGCCTCGGGAAGCTCATGCGTCCCGAGGCCGTTGAACAAAGAATCCCGGCTCGTGGCGCGGTGATCGTGCACGTTAGGGTGTTGATCAGGCAGTTCCGCTTCCTCCGCCCTATCGCAGTTCCCAAAGGAGCTCGGCCTGAAGTGATGCCGGGTTCTGGTCCGCGACAAGCACGTTGATCAGATTCCCGGATCAACCCGCGCCAATCCAAATCATGAAGAAACTCACCTTCCTCCTCGCCGTCCTCGGCGCTGCAGCGTGCACGACAGCTGAGGGTACGCCGAATCCCGATCTCGGACGCTGGGAACAGCAGGCCAGGAACGTCACCATAACGCGAGACGACTGGGGCATCGCCCACGTCCACGGGAAGACCGACGCCGACGCCGTCTTCGGGCTCGTGTACGCCCAGGCCGAGGATGACTTCAACCGGGTGGAGACGAACTACATCAACGCTATGGGCCGGCTCGCCGAGTCCGAGGGCGAGAAAGAGATCTGGCGCGATCTCCGAATGAAGCTGTTCATCGACCCTGACAGCATGAAGGCGAAGTACGAGTCGAGTGCGCCGTGGCTCAAATCGCTCATGGTCGCCTGGGCCGACGGGCTGAACTTCTACCTCGCGAAGCACCCGAACGTGAAGCCGAAGGTCATCACTCGCTTCGAGCCGTGGATGGCGCTCACGTTCAGCGAGGGCAGCATCGGCGGTGACATCGAGCGCGTGAACCTCCGCGAGCTCGAGGCGTTCTACGGCGGCAAGCGCGAGGAGCCGAAGGCGATCTCGGAAGCGGAGAGCAACATTCCGCCCGAGCCCACTGGCTCGAACGGCATCGCGATCGCGCCGTCCAACACGACGAACAAGCACGCCCTCTTGCTGATCAACCCGCACACGTCGTTCTTCTTCCGCTCGGAGGTTCAGGTCTCGAGCGACGAAGGGCTCAACGCGTACGGGGCCGTGACGTGGGGGCAGTTCTTCGTCTACCAGGGCTTCAACGATCGCGTTGGCTGGATGCACACGTCGAGCAGCGTCGACAACATCGACGAGTATGCCGAGTCGATCGTGAAGAAGGGCGACGGTCTGTTCTATCGGTACGGCAAGGAGATGCGTCCGCTCGTATCGCGGAAGATCACGGTCCCGTACAAGTCGGCGAGCGGGATGGCGACGAAGGAGTTCACGGTGTACCGGACGCAGCACGGCCCGATTGTCCGGAGCGCCGACGGCAAATGGATCAGCGTTAGGCTCATGCAGGAGCCGGTGAAGGCGCTCACGCAGTCGTACAGCCGCACGAAGGCGAAGAGTTATGCCGAGTTCCGTAAGGTCCTCGACCTGCACACGAACTCGTCGAACAACACGATCTTCGCCAGCGCGGACGGCGACATTGCGTACTTCCACGCGAACTTCATCCCGAAGCGCGATCCGAAATTCGACTGGTCGAAGCCGGTGAATGGCAGCAATCCGGCGACCGAGTGGCGCACGCTCCTGACAGTCGAGGAAAGCCCGTTCGTGCACAACCCGAAGAGCGGCTGGCTGTACAACACGAACAATTGGCCATACTCCGCCGCCGGCCCCGATAGCCCGAAGGAGAAGGATTATCCGCTGTACGTGGATCCGGGCGGCGAGAATGCGCGGGGCGTTCACGCCGTCCGCGTGCTCCAGGGCCGGAAGGACTTCACGTTAGGCGGGCTCCTCTCCGCCGCATTCGACAGCTACCTCCCGGCTTTCGACGTGCTGCTTCCGCCGTTGCTGCAGGCGTACGACAGGACGCCCGTGGGGAATCCTACGAAAGCAAAGGTGGCGGAGCAGATCGATTCGCTCAGGAAGTGGGACAAGCGGTGGTCGGCGACCTCAGTGCCCACGACGATCGCGGTGTTCTGGGGCGACGAGATCACCCGGCGTGTGCGGCTGGACGCCAGTGAGGAGAACGTGAACGTCGACACCTACATCGCCAAGCGGACGACGCCGGCGCAGCTGCTCGACGCGCTCGCCGCGGCGTCGGACTCGCTCACGGCGGACTTCGGCTCGTGGAAAACGCCCTGGGGGAACATCAACCGCTTCCAGCGCCTGAACGACGAAATAGCGCCGACGTTCGACGACGCCGGGGCGAGCATCCCGGTCGCGTTTACGTCATCGCGATGGGGCTCGCTGGCGTCATTCGGCGCGCGCCCGTATCCCAACACCAAGAAGTGGTACGGTACGAGCGGCAACAGCTTCGTCGCCGTCGTCGAGTTTGGCGATAGCGTCCGCGCGCGGGCCGTGACAGCCGGCGGTGAGAGCGGTGATCCGAAGTCGAAACACTTCAACGATCAGGCGGAGCGCTACGCGACCGGCAACCTCCGCGACGTGTACTTCTATCCGAGCCAGCTCAAAGGCCACATCGAACGACAGTATTCACCGGGGAATTGAACGGCGTAACAGAACAGGTAATTGGTTAATGGAATTGGTAATTGGTTATTTGAATTACCTGTTTAGTTCGCGCCTTTCGCGCCGTTTATCGAGCCGGGAACAACGCCCGGAAATCTTCTCTTGATTTGAGCGGCGCGAACACGGCCTCGTTCTGCACATCGGGCGGCAGGAACCGGGTCGGAATCGTCTTGAGCCAGCCGATCGCGGCGTCGGCGTCGCCCTTCAGCATGCACGCGCGCGCCGCGGGAAGCCCCAGATCGCGCGGGCCGAGGCCCTTGCCCTTCAACTTCTCGAGCTCCCCGCACGCCTCGGCGTACTGGGTGTTGCCGAGGAGCGCCTCACCGTACGAGAGGCGAAGCCGCGCGTCATCCGGTCGCGCGGCAACGAGGTCGGCATAGATCGGCACCGCCTTGGCGAAGTCGCGCACCTGCACATGGCCCGCCGCCGTCGCCTCCGGGACCCCTCGACGGATCGCGGCCTGAAACTCCGGCGAGGTCGCTCGCCTAACGAACGCGATCGTCTGCTCCATCACCTCGCGCGTGGCGTCGTCATCGTTGAACATCTCGAACCCGTGGTAGCCCGACGCGTGATTCACGAGCGTGACCGGCGCGTTCTGCGCGACCGCCAGCGTCGCGAGCTTCGCGATCTCCTCGTTCACGCTCGGCCGGTCCAGGCCGGCCCGCACGTAGAGCACGGGAAGATCGCGCCGAAACTCCGTGATCGGCGCCTCGCCGTAGTACATCACGGCCGCCTTGACCGTAGTGAGCTTCGGGTCCTCCACCAACGGCAACGCCGTGAACACGTTGCCGGAGCCCGCATAGATGGCAATGGCGTCCTTGTTCACGCCGACCGTCGCGCCGCGCGACGTGAGATACGCCATGAGCGCCTGAAAGTCCGACGCCTCGCTCCCGAATCGGAGGTCGAACACGACCGCCACCAGGCCGCGGGACGCCGCAGCTCGCGCCCACGCGTCGTAGAAGAACCAGCGCCGGTCCGCCCCGGTCGCGTGATTGAAGAAGATGAGCGTCGGGCCGGTCCCGGAGGATCCAGCGGACCGGTAGACGTCCATCCGAAGCGCGACCGTATCTGACCGGCCGTACTCCACATCCTTCGTGATCGTGACGTTCGGCGAGGCCGGCTGAAGCGCGAACTTCTGCCCCTGGGGGTGCGCTGATGGGAACGGCGCCGCGAGCGCCGCGCCTGCGACGAGAAGCGTGAGAGATCGAGTCATGACCGAATCTTTCTCGCCACGGTCCGCCGGCCGCCAGATCCACTTGATGAAAGTGCCGAGTCCGGGGACGATACGAACCTTCAGGGCGATCCGCCCGTCCAATTGAACGGGCCAGGCAACCCTCGGTTCCCAGTCTTGCGCCCGACGTTTCTACATTGTAGAAACAAAGGACTTTCGACTTCCGTTGTATCGGAATGGTCAGCCACTCACCCGCGCACCCACCAGCACCACCGCGCGTCCCCGTCGCGATCCTTGGCGCGCTCCTCCCGTTTGCGGAGCGCTCCGAGGTGCTCGCTGACCTGGCAGCGGAGTTCGCCTACCGCGCCGCGACGTTCGGAAAGCCGGCAGCGACCCGCTGGTACTGGCGTCAACTCGCGTCGTCGGCTCCGTCGCTTACCCGCCGCATCTGGTGGCGCGGGTGGAGCGGCTTCGAGCCGAACGCCAACCGCATGCGACCCGGAGGCCCCTCAATGGAAAGCTGGATCATGGATGCGCGGTACGCGGCACGCCGGCTCGTCCGCCGCCCGCTGTACACGCTGCTCTCGGTGCTCACGCTGGCGCTGGGTATTGGTGGCACTGCGGCCGTTTACGCGATTGCGCGGCCCATCCTGCTGGACCCGCTGCCCTACAGGGCGGAACAAGGGCTCGCGGCCTTCTGGATGCCGTTCGACTGGTCGGAGCAGGAGTTCCTTTACCTGCGCGGGCGCGTACCGGGGTTCTCAGAGGTCGCCGCCTATCGCAGGGACAACGTCCTCCTCGACCGTGGCGACGGACAGGTTCGCCTCTTGCCCAGCGTCTTCAGCTCCGTCGAGCTGTTCTCCGTGCTTGGAACGAAGCCCGCGTTAGGCCGGTGGTTCCAGAAAGGCGAGGACGAACGAGGCGCGGAGGCGGTCGCGGTGCTGAGCTACGGCCTCTGGCAGGAGCTGGGTGGCGACCGTTCTATCGTCGGCCAGCGGCTCCGCATCGACGGCCAGCCGCGAACCGTCGTCGGCGTCATGCCACCCGGCTTCTGGTTTCCGGATCCCACAACGCGCATCTGGATTCCGCAGCCACTCAGGCCGGAGAACCGCTCCGGTAACTATGCGTTCCTCGGACGGATCGCACCGCAATTCACCATCGACCGAATGTCGGGACCGATCGCCGAGTTCGTCCGCATCCTCGGTGAGCGCTTCCAGTATCCGGCGCAATGGGACAAGACGAAGTCTCCGGTGCTCACGCCTCTCCGCAAATACCTCGTCGGCTCACTCACGCCGGCGCTCGTGGCCACGTTCGTCGCCATGGGGCTCATCCTCCTCATCGCCTGCGCGAACGTCGCCGCCCTCATGCTCGGCCAGGTAGAAGGCCGGACGACCGAGTTGGCCGTGCGGTCCGCGTTAGGTGCGAATCGTGTGCGGTTGACGCAGCAGCTCGTTGCCGAGGCCGCCTTGCTTGGCGTGGCCGCCGGGATCGTCGGCGCGCTGCTCGCGGCGCTGGCCTTCCGCGGCCTCGTCGCCGCCCTTCCACTCGGCGCGTGGGGCGAGGCGGCCACGCTGAGCTGGAGCCTCTTCGTGGCGGCGATGATCGCCGCGGTCTTCGCCGCGGCCATGGTCGCCATCGCGCCGGGCGTCGCCATGTGGCGCGGGAACCTGCGCGCGGTCATTGGCAGCTCGCGCACAGGTGGCATTGCCGGCCGCGGCGGGCGCCTCGAGGGATCGCTCGTGGTGGCCGAGGTCGCGCTCGCAGTCGTGATGGCTGCCGGCGCGGGGCTGCTCGTCCGCAGCGTGGCGAAGCTGTATGCCATCGACCCGGGAATCGACACGCGGAACGTCGGGGTGCTGGACATCGTGCTGCCTAACGAAATGCAGCTGCCGCGTCGCTTCCAGGCGTTGCGCGAGGTCACTGCCGCCTTGACCACACTGCCCGGGGTCACGACGGCCGGAGTTGCGCAGGTCCTTCCGATTCGCAATGGAGGGTGGAGCTCCGACATTCGGGTGCAGGGCGACGCGAACCCGGAGGTCACGACGACGTTCGTGCGGTTCGTGACGCCAACGTACCTGCAGACGTTGGGGGTCGAGCTGCGGGACGGGCGGATGTTCACGGACGCGGACCGGGCGTCGGTCGGTGTCTCGACGGCGGTGATCGTGAACGAATCGCTCGTGAAGAAGTACTTTCCCGGCGTGAACCCCATCGGACGCCGCATCTCGACCGGATTCGGCGACTCGTTAGGTGTAGTGGTCGGCGTCGTCGACGATGTGGCCGAAGGCCATCTGACGGATGCGGCGGCCCCGGCGCGATACATGCTCCCCGAGACGCTGCCGTTCATGGCAGCCGGGCAAGGGGTCGTGTTCCGCACGAGCGGCCGCAATCCCGCCGCAATCCTCGAGGAAGCACGCCAGCTGGTGCGCCGGACCATTCCCGGTGTGGGGGTCGAACATGTCTCCACGATGGAGCAGGAGTTCGCCACTGCCGTCGGCCCAGCCCGGCAGGTGATGATGCTCCTCGCCATTCTCGCGGCCCTCGCGCTGGCGTTGGGTGCGGTCGGCGTGTACGGCGTGATCTCGCACTTCGTGAACCGCCGAAGCCGCGATTGGGGCGTCCGCTTGGCGCTGGGGATGATGCCATCGAAAGTCGTACGCATGATCGTCATGCGCGGAACGGCCCTGGTCGGGCTGGGCATCGTGCTGGGTATCGCAGCGTTCTTCGCGCTCGCGCGGCTCCTGGGGTCGCTGCTCTACGGCGTGGGTGCCAGCGACCCGTTCGCGATGGCCTCGGCCACCGCGGTGCTGCTCGTCGTCGGCGTCCTCGCGGCAGTCATCCCCGGCATGCGCGCGAGTCGCACGGACCCCGCCATCGTGCTCCGCGAACAATGAGCTCCGACAATTCCCTCGGCGTCTTCGAGGAGCAGGTGATGCTCGCGGTGCTCCACGCGCGCGAGGACGCGTATGGGATGAACGTGCGTCGCGAGATCGAGACCCGCACCGATCGCGACGTCGCGATCGGTGCGGTCTACGCGACGCTCGATCGCCTGGAGCAGAAGGGTCTCATCGCATCCACGCGTGTGGCTGGCGACGGTGGCTCGCGGCGCGTGTTCTCCGTGACCGCTGCCGGCACACGCGCGCTGTACGAGACGCGCGCGATGCGAGACCGACTCTGGGAGGGCCTCGATGTGCGGCTGCTCGGTGCGAAGTCGCGCGCGTAAGGTAGTGGACGAAAGTCTTGTCCCACGGAGAACATCAAAGACCTCACGCGGATGACCAACGATCACGACGATGACGCGGATTGGCTCCGTGGGCACGGACACTCCCTACCGCCCGGCAGGTGCTCGGTTCCGTTGTTCAAAACCAAAGAACCGTTTTCGAGGCCGAGATGGTTGGATGTCCTCCAAACAAATCCGCGTCATCGTGGTGATCGTGGTTCATCCGCGTTAGGTCTTGCCGTTGTTTTGTCGTCGTCGTTTCTCAGCTCGTCCCTTGTTGCCTGTCGGACCAGATCCGGCGACGCGACGACGCGCTTGAACTGTACCGAGCTGCCGAAGTTCATGACGAGGCCCACTTCCAGGCCCGACGCGCGCAGGTAGTTCGACACCTGTGCGCGGTGTGCCAGGTGGATGGCTTTGGCCACTTTGGTCTCGAAAATCACTTTCTGGTCCACGACCAGGTCCGCGACGTAGCGGCCCACCGAACAACCGCGATAGACGACCGCGAACGCGACATTGCGATCGACTGACACGCCGCGGTGGCGGAGCTCGACCGTCAAGGCGTTGGCGTACACGGCTTCGAGGAAGCCCGCGCCCAGCACATTGTGGACCTCGAACCCCGCGCCAATGATCTGGTTCGTCAGGTTGCCGTGGGGCAGATGCCCCCAATCCGGGCCATCGCGGCGAGCCACTGCTGGCGCCGCCGGCTCGCTGGCGGTGTCGTCACGAGTGTCCATGACGTCGAGATGCGCGTTCCTCCAATCGGGTATCATCGATCCATCTCGTGGTGGCGCCGATTCACAGCCTCGACCAAAACGACCTGCGAGTCTTAGACAGCAAATGAACCACAGAGGTCGCGGAGGTCTCGGAGATTACTCGGTGCCTAACGAGCAATGATTCTCTCCGTGTCCTCTGACCTCTGTGGTTAGATTCAATCAGGCTGCCACCTCCGACCGCGTGGCTTCCAGAAATACCGCGGAAGCACCCGGCCCCGGACATCGAACTCGACCCCCTCCTCCTCGAGCAGATCGCGCTGCCAGCGCGCGTCCTCCGGGTACGCACGCTTCGCGATCTCCCCCGCGGCGTTCAGCACACGCTGCCACGGCACGCCGGAGTCGTCGCTCAGGTGATGCAGCGCGTAGCCCACCTGCCTGGCGTGCCGAGGAATCCCCGCGAGCTCCGCGATCTGCCCGTAGCTCGCTACGCGCCCGCGCGGGATGCGCTTGACGACGTTGTAGATCCGCGTGTAGTGGTCGGATGCCAAGGGCGGTGAAGCGATCGTAGAACGTCAGGTGCTCGCGAGGCCGCGCACCATCAGCCAGTCATCATCGACGCGTTTGCCGAGACGGAATTTCGCCGTCCCCGCCTTTCGGAATCCGCTCTTCTCGTAGAACGCGATCGCGCGGTGGTTATCCTGGTACACGAGCAGCCACAGCGCGTCCGCGCCGCGCGAACGCGCTTCCGCAATGCATGCCGACATCAGCACTCGCGCGATGCCTCGCCCATGCCATGGGCGGTCCACGTAGAATCGCGAGATCTCGAGCGCGAATCGGCCCTCGAGCGCCGGCGGAGCAGGGGGCTGCCGGAGATGCGCGAACCCCAGGAGACCGTTGCGGGCGTCCTCGATCACGAGAACCCGTCCCCCCGGTTCTGTGAGCTCGGCCCACTGCTGCAACGGACTGAACGCGTGCGACACGTAGTCATCGACGTCCGCCGGGTCGTACCCGTCGGCGTACGTTTCTCGGAAGAGCCGCTCCGCAAAGGCGCTGAACGGAGTCGCCTCATCTGCGCGCAGCGCGCGAATACACGGTTCGGCGAACCGTGGCATGACGTCCCCGGGAATCGTCATCGCAGCTTCAGCCGTCCCTCGAGCCAGCCGAGCGCGGTACCGGCCAGCGGCAGGAGCACGAACGAGAGGATCGCGAGCGCAACGCGTGCGCGCCCGGCGAGGCGCGGAATCACTCCCGCCAGCAGCTCCCCGCTCACCACGGCGAGCGCGAACAAGAGAAGCCCGGCAATGAGCCCGAGCACGAGCCCGGACACCGCGCTCCAGCCGAGGATCGTCGCTCTCACTGCCTAACGCGCTCCGGTGCTGGCCAACGATCCATCCCAGATGGGACGAAGCTGGAAGGCGAACATCTGGAATTGCGGCGCGAGCGTCGCCGGTTCACGCGCGAGGACGCACATCTCCGGCGACGGACCTAACGTCATCTTGCGCACCCACAGCGAGCCCCCGACCGGCGCCAGGGCGGGCTCGATGGCGGCGTACAGCTGCGGATAGGACATGCCGGCCGGCTTCACGAACCACTGGGCCGAACGCGGCGAGGTCGGCGCGGTGCCAAGCTTGAGCTGATAGAGTGCCGCGGTGCCGGACGCGGCGAGCGATGCGGCCGTGTCGTGCGCGGCTTTCCGGCCCGCTGTCACCGCCGCGATGTCGAGTGGATCGAGCGCAGCGGAATCGCGAACGACATACCAGTCCTCGTAGGCGTCGCCGCCCTGATTCGCCCACGGCGCCCCGGCGATCGCGTGAGAGAACGATCGGACGAACCCCGCGCTCGGCGATGCGGTCAGAACGCGCTGGAATTCCTGCTGAGCGGTCTCGTAGGCGCTGCGCTCGGCCGACGGATGCCGCCAGTGCCAGAACACGTAGGCGAGAAAACTTTCGCGAGTCACGGAAGGGTCACCACACACATGGGGACGTGAAAAATGTCCTCTCTGGTGGGTCTCCCGCTACTTCGCCAACACGAACTCCAACGGCGCGCCTCGGGGAGCAATCTTGACGAGACGATGCGTCGCATCGGTCGTGACGAACATCGCGACGGACGCCTGCCCGCCCGAGAGCTCGACGCGATACACGTCGAACGTCCCGGCAGGTACCGTGAGCTGTTCCGTGCCTTTGACCGCGAACGTGACCGGCTGAACGTATCCCTTGCCCGACAGGAACACTGGCAGCGTGATGGACGCCGTCGGCGACCACTGGAGCGCCGGCAGCACCGTCGTGAGCAAGTTGTCGTCGATTGCTCCCGCGGCCACCGTTGTGTCGATCGGCGTGGTCACGAGGCCGGCCATCGATGGCGTGGTCGCGCTACCCTTGGCGCGTCCGTCGTGATAGGCGATGTCGATGCTGGTGTTCTGGCCGCGGACCTGCCCGGTCTGTTTCGTCGATCGCATTGCTCCGTCGGGCGCGAACTCCACCTCGGTGTGCTGCGTCATGATCGGCCCGATCTGGACGTCGTCGATCATGCGCAGTCCGGTCTCCGTTCGCTCAATGGTCGTGCGCTGAAACCCCAGTGGGTTCCCCTGGATCATCACGACGAAGCTGTCCGTGCGGGGGGCGAGCGCCGCGATGTTCATCGGAGACTGTGCAGCCAGCGGTGCCGACGTCACGCAGAGAAGGACGGCCAGACAGGCGGGTTTCATCGAAAGTGCCGGAGAACGAAGGAATGCCGGGAGGACACTCGCGGGGTGTGCCTTACGAAAATCGACGCGCGTCGGCGAGCCCGGGCAACGGGGACGGGAGGTGAGCCGCCGGGTTGAACCGAAAAAACCCTGGCTCCAAGCGAACCGGGTACTGGCGGCATCTAGAAATCATTGGTGCGTGTCGGTCTCCCACAGCTTCCGCCTCGACATGATTGGATCACTTACGCCGCTGGTTGGTTGCCGCGCGTTCGGTCGCGTGATCGCGGCCTCGCTCACCATCGCCGTGACCGCTTCGCCAAGGACGGCGGCTGCGCAGAACCCACTTCGACACTGGACCGAGGCGATCGACTCACGATTCGCGATGAGTCAGCCGGTTATCGCGTACGTCCTTCACGTGGACTCGGCGGACCTGTCCGGTTTCGACGTCTCGATGACGGTTCGCGGCCCGCGCGATACGACGCTGCTCGCGATGGTGGCCCATCCGGAATACGACGACAAGTACTGGCGGTTCGTTCGCAACGTGCGCGTCGAGGACACGCGGGGCGGCGCGAGCATTTCGCGTGTGGACAGCGCTCTGTGGCGAGTGGTCGCGCCCGGCGGGTCGTTCGTCGTGCGGTACCGACTTCAATTGCCGGCCGAACCGCCAGGCGAACGGGCTGCGTGGAAGCCTTTCCTCGCGCCGACCGGCGGGCTCCTCGGCGGCACGCACTCGTTCATGTACGTCGTCGGTGCGACGCTCGCGGCGTCCTATGTGACGCTGGAGCTGCCCACCGGCTGGTCGATCGCGACTGCGCTCACGCCGACGTCCGATGCGCGCACGTTCTCCGCGCCGAGCACGCTCGTCCTGGTCGAATCGCCCATGCTGGTCGGTCGACTTCGAGACTGGCATTTCACGGTCGATGCGGTCCCGCATCGTGTCGTGTATTGGTCGCTGCCGGACGCCGTGCCGTTCGACTCTACCGCGGTGGTCGCGGCGATCGCGAAGCTGGCGCGCGAGGCGAGCGCAGTCTTCGGGCGACTGCCGTACCGGGACTACGTGTACCAGCTGCAGGATGGCGCCTACGGTGCCCTCGAGCACCCGGCGTCCGTGACGTTAGGCGCGCGAAGTCGCGAGCTCGCGGAAGGGCCCGCGTCGTTTCTGGGTGAATTGGCCCACGAGTACTTCCACACCTGGAACCTGATGCGTATCCGGCCCGTGGAGTACGGCGACGTGTCGTATCGGACGCCGCCACGATCGCGAGGGCTGTGGTTCAGCGAAGGGCTTTCGATGTTCTACTCCGACCTGCTGCGTCGACGCGCCGGACTGCCTACGGGACAGCCCACCCGCGTAGCTCACCTCGAAACGGCGATCGCTCGGTACCTGTCGAATCCGGGCAACGGACGACTGTCGGCGGAGCGTGTGAGCGAGGCGGAATACGGCAACGATCCAGCAGCGCTCGGCGATTACTCGGCCAGCACGCATCTTCAGGGCGAGCTGATCGCGGCCGTGATGGACCTCGAGATCCGGCACGCGACGAGCGGCCGTCGGTCGATGGACGACGTGATGCGCCTCATGATGGAGCGTTACTCCGGTGAGCGCGGATTCACGGGGCGCGACGTGGAGCGCGTGATCGCCCAGGTCTGCGGCTGCTCGGTGACGCCATTCTTCGACGCCCATGTGCGAAGCGGCAAGCCGATTCCCTTCGACGACTACCTGCGCTACGTCGGGCTCCGCGCGGACGTGACCTGGCGGCCCGCGTTAGGCCAGGATGGCCGGCCGGTGCCGGACTTTCGCGCGTACCCGTACGACCCGGATGACGGAACCGGGCTGCGGTTGGCGATCTCCGATCCGTCGAGCGCGTGGGGCAAGGCGGGGTTGCACACCGGTGATCGCCTCCGGGCGATGAACGGACAGCCGATCTCCACGCGGGAAGAAGTGCGCGACGTGCTCCGGCAGTTGAAGTCCGGCGATACGGTCCGCGTGGAGGTCGAGCGTGGTGGTGCGCGTCGAATGGCCACCGTCGTCATGGCGCCCTTCGACCGACCCTTCGTTCAACTGCGTGAGGTGGCATCGCCCACGCCCGCCCAGCGCGCGTTGCGTACCCAGTGGGAAGCGGCAGCGCCGTGATGCCTTCCGCCTAACGCCAGCCACGCGCGGCGCGCGCTGTGCCTATCCGCTCCATCGCGGATTCGAGCACGTGAGGCTCGGCCACGTAGGACAGGCGGAAATAGCCGGTGCCTCCCGGCCCGAACGCGCTGCCCGGCGTGACGACGACGCGCGCGTCATCGAGCATCGCCCGCACGAACGTCCAGTCATCAACGCCATCCGGCACGCGACGCCAGAGGTACATGGCGCCGCGCGGAGGATCCGCGCG
>Ga0075434_100000912_pt1 | contig 23726 bp, 28 predicted proteins | sample RhiMethybrSRZTD3_FD_75298 | JGI IMG/M metagenome (GOLD analysis project Ga0075434, IMG submission 75298) | Populus rhizosphere microbial communities from Tennessee, USA - Rhizosphere MetaG P. TD hybrid SRZTD3 | ecosystem: Host-associated > Plants > Roots > Rhizosphere > Soil | place: USA... | reverse complement strand
AACTTTCCGCCGGAGGTGCGGACTATCAATGTTTTTCAAAAGGTGAAGGTCGATCGGCAAGCCGTCGCGATACGCTATCGCGAAACGATCGATAAAATTTACCAAGCGTGAGAGGAAGCTCATTGCAGCAAGTGGCATTGATCACGGGTGGCGGAAACGGCATCGGCCGGGCCGTGGCGCATCGTTTCGGGCGCTCCGGCATGAGGGTCGTGATCGCGGATTATGACCACGCCGCCGCCGAACAGGTGCGCGGTGAAATTGCCGAGAGCGGCGCCGAAGCGGATGCGTTATCGGTTGACGTGACCAGCGCGCGCCAGGTAATGGCGATTGTCAGCGATGTGGCACAGCGCTTTGGCCGAATCGACATCCTGGCCAACATCGCCGGCGGCAGTTTTTACACGAAAAAAATCGAGGATTTTACCTGGATGGAGTTCAAGCGCGTTATCGATACCAATTTGAAAGGCACTTTTCTCATGTGCCGCGAAGTCGCCCGGATCATGCAAAAGCAGCGAGCCGGACAGATCATCAACACGGCATCAAACTACGCCGTCACCGGGTCGGCATTTCGCGCGCCCTACTCGGCGGCAAAAGCCGGAATTGTAGCGTTTACGAAGAGCCTGGCCTTGGAGCTCGCGCCCGATGGAATTCGCGTCAACACGGTGGCTCCGGGACCAACAGACACGCCGCGGGTGATGGAAAAAGAAACTCCGGAGGCGCGCCGGCAACGTTGGTATTCGGCGATTCCGCTCGGCCGCACCGCTCAACCCGAAGACCTCACGGAATTGTATTACTTCCTGACGACGCCGGAGAGCGCCGCGATTACCGGGCAGTTGTTTCACTGCAATGGTGGCTTGGTGTAATGCGGAAAACAAGAAATCAACCACAGAGAACATGAAGGACACAGAGAAGTAGGGGCGACCGGCGGTCGCCCTGATCGTCCGGAGAATTCGCGAAGGTACACGCAAACAGAATGATGAGGTTAAAGGATAAAATCGCAGTGATCACCGGCGGCGCGCAGGGGATCGGGCGCGCCATTTGCCTGAGCATGGGCCGCGAAGGGGCGAGGGTCGTAGTCGCAGATCTGCAGTGCGAGAAAGCGAACGGTGTGGTAGCGGAGCTCCAGGCGATCGGAACTGAAGCCATTGCGCTCGAGGTGAATGTTGCAAACGAAACATCAGTGAAACGGCTCGCCGATCGAACCTTCGAGCGTTTTGGCCGGATCGACATTCTGGTCAACGATGCCGGCATTTACCTGAAGGCGCCGGTGGTGAACAAAAGCGAGGAGGACTGGGATCGCACAATCGACGTGAACTTGGGCGGTAATTTTCTTTGCGCGCGGGCGTTCGTCCCCGCCATGCGTGAACAGAAGAGCGGCAGAATCATTAGCATTGCATCCTCGATCGCCCATACCGGCGGACGGCAATTTGCCGATTATGCCGCGTCCAAAGCGGCCATCATCGGTTTCGTCAAGGCTCTGGCGCGTGAACTCGGGCCGCAGGGCATCACGGTCAACGCAATTTGTCCCGGCTCGGCGAATACGGATATGCCGCGCCAGCACCGGACCGAGGAAGAGACGATGGCGCGTTTGCATTCGACTCCGTTGGGCCACGTGCTCGAGCCCGACGATATTGCCGGTCCGATTCTCTTTCTCGCCAGCGATGCTGCCGCGTATATCACGGGTCAGGTCTACAACATCAATTGCGGCACCGTGATGATTTAGTTGGACGACTTCACGGCGTGCCGCCGATAAAGCGCGATGGCAAAATCTCCGTCCGATTTCGGATTCATGGTATGCGCCGATCTCATCTCCGAGCAACACTATGCCCTTGCTCTGAAACATTTCCAGCTCGCCGTCACACGCTTTCTCGAATCGAAGAGTACGCCGAAGCGGACTGAGATTGCACGACAACTTCTAAACATCGGTACGGCCTTGGAGGAAACGCTAAAGAAGGCCTTCGGCGACAGCTGGGAACAGCAGATTCCGCAATTTGTCGATAAGCAAGCGGAATCGAGTTGTTCCTTCTGCGGCAAAGCAGAGCACGAGGTGCCGCGACTTATCGCCGGCCCAGCGGTGCAGATTTGCAATGAGTGCGTCGAGCTCTGTAGCGGAATTATTGCGGATGAGCCGGAACGCAAAGCGGCCGTGTCACTGCACAAGCAAGAGCGCCTCTGCGGCATCTGTATGGAGGCGCGTGATCCAGACGAACTGATTTTTCTGCCGCATGCCGCTTATATGTGCCCGGGGTGTTTAGAAGAGTTGCAGGTCGTGCGCGAACGCCATAACGACAAATAAAGCTTCCGCGAAATCGAAAAGGAAACGACATGGTCTACGACTGCTGGCGCGGTATGGTGGGAATCATCAAGCCGACCAAAGGATCCGGCTCGCTGGTGGAGTTGATCAAGCTCCTGCCTGACGGGATCGGCGTCATCCCGCTCTTCAACAACGTCCGCCATGGAAGAATCGAAGAATTTCAGGCGGCAATCCCGGCCTACGAAGAAAAAATCGCGGAATTGGCGCAAGACAAAGTTGATCTGATCCATCCTGCGGGAACTCCGCCGTTCATGTTGCTCGGTCACAAAGGCGAGGCCGAGTTGATTGCCAAATGGGAAACTCGGTTTGCGATTCCGATTTTCACTTCGGGAACCAATCAAATTGCCGCCATGAAGGCGCTCGGTGTCAAGAAATTCGTCGGGATCGGTTATGACTTCGATGACACCAGCATCGTGGGGCGCTACTTCACCGATGCAGGATTCAGGGTGTTGGCGTTGGAAAAATTGCCCGGGCCTTGGGAAGAAGTTGGACGACTGTCATCAACGGACATCTATTATCAGGCGAGAAATCTATTTTTACGCCATAGCGATGCGGAAGCGATTTACTTTCAAGGCGGTAAGTTACGCATCCTCGATATCGTCGAGCCGCTCGAGCAGGATCTCGGTGTGCCGGTGATCCATCCCGGACTCGCGCAATGTTGGGAAATTCAAAAACGGCTGCATGTGCGACAGCCCGTGCAGGGTTATGGGCGGCTGATGGCCGAATTGCCATGACTCTTGGATAGAGAGCCTGTTTCACGCGCATCGCGTGCCCGACAATTCCACCTCACTCTGCCGGAAAAATTTTTCTTCCGGTACCTTCCTCTTCGAGGCTGATGGCTTTGGTCGGGCAGATTTTAGCGGCAAGCACAATCTTTTCATCGGCATCGGCCTTGGGATCGATCACTTCGGCAATCATTTTCTGGTCGAGCCTAAAAACTTTGGGCGAGGCTTGGACGCATTTGGCGTAGCCTTCGCACTTGGTGCGGTCAACGGTGATCTTCATGGGAGACTCTCCTAAATAGTGGAGTGTTGGAGTGCTGGAGTAGTGGAATGATGGGTTCCGTCAAAGGCTCTAACTCTTTCACGCGGTCAGACGGTAGAGTTTCGCGACATTGTCACGATTGAGCTTCCGTTTCACGGCCGGATCGATTCCTGCGCAGTTACGCTCGATCGTCGCTTGTGAATTGGGCCAAGTGGTCACGCCGTGAGGATAATCGCTAGCCCTGAGAAAGTTGTCTGCGCCGAAGACCGAAGTTGTCAGAACGCCGGCGCGGTCATCTTGATAGGTAAAGAAAGCGTTGGTCTTGAAGTAAGCGCTCGGCGGGAGCTTGTTGATATTTTTTTCGGCATCGAAAGTGCTGGCGCGGCCAAACCAATAATCGACTTGCTGAACCAGATTGGCTACCCAGCCCACATCGAACTCGGCACAAACGATTTTGAGCTGCGGGTGGCGGTCGAACACGCCGGATAGAATCAGATTGCCGAGAAACTGCTGGGCGGGCGCCTGTTTATTGGCAAAACCAAGACTTTGCTTGTTTGGATCGATATTTCTCGGACCTTCGTAATGTTGGCGGGCAACGCCTTGCGTCGCGCTGGTGTGCACATTGACGATCATGCCGGTTTCTTCCAACGCCGCCCACATCGGCTCGTATTTAGGTTCGTAATAGCCGCCGTCCTTGATTCGCGTCGGAATTTGCACGCCGCGAAAACCCCGCCTGGCATACTCGTGGATATCCGCCACCGTGTGCTCGACGTTCAAGATGGATAACGTAGTCAGGCCGATCAGCCGCCTGGGATCATGGCTACAGAATTCCTGGAGCCAGGAGTTGTACGACCGGAAAATCGCGCGTTGGAAGGGTTCGTCGGTGATACTGTAAAGCTGGCGCACGGCGCTGGAGAAGAGAATTTCGGCTTCGATCCCGTCCGTATCTTGGTCTTTCAAACGTGCGGCGGGCTCCCAACCGCCGGGATAATCTTCGTAGCGGAAGTTCTCGTTGAAACGAATCGTCTCAAAATGCTTTTCCTGCTCGACTTCGGAGATACCCTGGTTTTTGCTGACCACCAAGCCCTTTGAATAATGCGATAGTCCGACGGGCGGCAGGCCCTCGATCAATAACCAGACACCTTTCGGCACTCCCGGCGGATCCTTGACGACCCGTGGCGCCCGCTCACCATACTGTTTCTGGACGCGCGCCCAGGCCTCCGGCGGTTCATTGACGTGACTGTCGGCAGAAATGAGCTTGAACTCCGGCATAAAGTTACCTCGCCTCATCAAGCGAAGCAGAGTTCACGGCGGAATTCATGAATTTCATTGGCGCACAAAGATCAAATAGAGGCACATCCTTCACCTCCCGCAATTGTCATTCCCGCGCAGGCGGGAATCTAGGTTTGTTCCCCGCCGAATTAGCCGGGATACCCGCGTTCGCGGGTATGACGGGTGAGGCAGGCAATGCCAGCTCTGCCCCGATTAGAAGGTGAAAGACAGTGCAAGTTCGGTTCGTCATTTGAGGATTTCTTTGAGCTTTGCGACCAGGTCCGAATCCAATTTCAAAATATCTTTCACGCTTTGCTCAAGCGCGGCGCCGTCATCGGGATTGATGTCGAGGTTGGCTTTTTTTGCCTCGCCGAGAAACTCCGGATCGTTCATCGTGTCCATGAAAGCTTTGCGGATAATCTGAATGCGGTCTTTCGGCGTGCCCGGCGGCAAAACGTAGGGCCGCACCGTCGGTCCATGCACGCGTGCAACGGTCGAGATCAGACGCTTGGCTTCCTCCGTTTTGGCGTAATTGAGCGCCATCGGCAACTTGGGAAATTCCGGGTGCGGCTTGAGCGTGGCCTGGAGAACCAGTTTCAGTTCGCCGGTTTCCAATTCCTTACGCCAGGTCGATTTCGTGGACTCCCACGAATTGCTCAGACCGGAAACTTCACCGCTATTGAACGCCAAACGCACGTCGGCGGTACCCTTGTAGCCGGACACGAGTTGAATCGGTAATCCAATCGTCGCTTTGAGAATATTTGGAATATCATCGGAGCCCGAACCGGAGGCAACGCCACCGAATTTGACGATCTGTTTCGAGGCAAGCCATGCGTCGGCGTCGACGATGCCGGTGGATTTCGCGATGCCCAGAACGAAATTGTCCTGAGCCGGAACACCGACGTAGTTGAACTTCGCGGCATCGAACTCTATCCCCGGTTTGCCCAAGAGTTGCTGCAAGAAAAGCCCGCCGATGAAATGACCGATGGTCAGGCCATCGGGTTTCGCTGCTTTATAAATGTAGTTCGCCGAGATCATGCTGCCCGCGCCGGGCATGTTTTCGACGATAATGGCCGGATTGCCGGGTATATGTTTCCCCATATGGCGGCCGATCGTGCGCGTGTACGCATCATAGCCGCCGCCGGCAGTGAAGCCGACAATGAGACGAATGGTTTTGCCCTCGTAGAAATTGCTTTGCGCGTGAACGGCCGCCGGCACTCCACCGGCAACAACACAAACGTACAAGAGCAAGAGGAGTTTAGAAAACCTGGTCATACGCTCTCCTTATGGCGAACCTTATCGCATCTCGAATGTTCGTCGTGGCAGTCATGAGGGCGGCGCTTCGGCCGGCAAGCTGCGCGAATGTAAGTAAAAGGGTTTATCCTGTCAAGCCGAATCGGACTCGGCTGCGATGTGAGCTCAAGCGCATTTCACGTCATCGGTCCTTGCTTCATCGCTTGTTGTTGTCTCATTCGCGCCAGTGGCGCTGTGAGAGGCTTGGTTTGACAGGTCTGGCGGAGCGCTGTAAATTTCTTTGACTGGAGTTACGATGGTTCACCCTGTCGCTCTTAGCGCTACACACATGGAATGCCGCAACTTGCAAGATTCCATGACGGTGATGACCGAGCTGCTCGCGTTCCAACCTGTTTCAGAAAAAAAACCCGCCGAAACGATGCTCAAGCACCCCAATTCTCCGTGGGTTCTCGTCCTGCATGAGGCGGGACCGGATGCGCCGGCTAAACCGATGCACAATCATTGGGGTGTTCGCGTGAGGACGACTGACGAGGTCGATAACGCTTATGAATACCTGACCGCGCATAAACAGCAATACAAGCTCGGCGCGATCGGCAAACCGACCTGGAGCCATGGTTCCTATTCGTGTTATTTCGTCGAGCCCGGCACCAACGGGTGGGAAATCGAATGTTACGAAGATTTTGCTCGCAAAGAAGCTGCGGCGCAAAAGTTCGGCGGGGTCAAGAAGCCGCACTGGGAAGAGATCTATCCCGAAGAACGGTTTCCCGGACGAGGTTACGTGCCGCAGGCTTTTACCCATGGAACTTTGGTGGCGGTCGATTTAGATGCGAACAAAAATTTCTACACCGATGTGTTGAACCTGGAAGTGCACCGCTTCAGCAGTCATGTGATTTACGTCAAGCATCCGAGCACGAAAACCTACATTGTTTGCGCCCTGCGAGAAAATCCGAAAGTGTTCGCACCTAATTTTCGCAATACCTTGACGGTCGCTTCGCCGGATCGCGTGAAAGAAATTTATCGCGAGTTCAGCCATTCCGCTCACCAGTTGGGCGTCAGCGAATTGTTGCCGCTCAGTGAAGATGACTCCGGCACGTCATTTTGCTTTCGCGATCCCGGAACGAACTGCTGGGAAATTTCTTCCCAGAATTGAGCGCAACGGGCAATTCTCCCGATTGTCATTTCTGAACGAAGTGAAGAATCTCGAGAGATGGACCGATAAAAGACGACGTCGTTCGGCTATCGGCTCAGGATGATACTTTTTGCGAATCTGCAGACAGGACGCGCTGCAGCACGGCAAGAATTTACCGAAAAAAACTGACGGAAATCTTATGACTGAAAAGCCGCTCGAACAGATGGGCCTGCGTGATCTGCGCAAGATCATGCGGCAGAAGGCGCCGGCCGAGGCGTGGGAGCATTTCAACGGCGCCGCCGAATCCAAGGCTACATTTCGTCGCAATCCGCAGGCATTCCATCATTACCTATTCCGACAAAAAATTTTTCACGATGTTGCCGAACCCGATATATGCGTCGAGCTATTTGGCAAGACTTTGCCGACCCCCGCGATTACGGCGCCGGTCGGAAGCTTCATCTTGATCGGGAAAGATGCCGAGCGCGAGGTTGCCGAGGGTTGCGATCGCGCCGGCGCGATGATGTTCGTCAGTCAGGCTGCAAAGTTCAGTCCCAAAGAATGGCGCGACGCAGACCAATCACCGTTGGTGTTCATGGCTTACATGAACCGCGGCAAGGACGAGGTCTCCGCCTACGCCAAACTTGCCGAAGATCTTGGTTTTGCGGCGGTCGGAATCACCGTGGATACGGTTCGTCCGGTCAAGATCGGCGACGAAGTGCCGCTCTCGACGAAAGACGGCAAGCCGCGCCGAGGCCACAAATCAACGATCAAGGATATCGAATGGATGAAACAGCAGGTTTCGTTGCCGGTAGTGATCAAAGGCATCATGGGCGGCGAGGACGCGCGGGCCGCGGTCAACGCCGGCGCCGATGCTCTGGTCGTGTCCAATCACGGCGGCCGGATTCTCGACTATAATAGAGCGGCTTTGGAAGCCTTGCCGGAAGTGATTGACGCGATCGGCAAAAACACCCCGGTATTGCTCGACAGCGGAATTCGCAGCGGCGGCGACATCGTCAAAGCGCTCGCCTTAGGCGCGTGCGCCGTTCTAGTCGGACGCCCTGTTGCCTGGGGCGTCGGCGCGTTCGGGGCGCGCGGTGTCGAGCGGGTATTTGCGATCCTTGCGGAAGAGATGCAGCGAGTGCTGACTCTGACCGGTGTGGCGCGCATCCGGGATGTGACTCGGTCGATTTTGTTTCGTGAGGAATGGGGAGGTTTGCGCGGCCTATGATTTTTATCATCTGGGCAATCGTCTTCGTGCTGGGCATTTGGCTCATTTCAACTTACAACGGGCTCACGGCCTTGCGGCTGCGCGTGCAAAATGCCTGGAGGCAAATCGATGTCCAGCTCAGGCGCCGTTACGATTTGATTTTCAATCTCGTCGAGACCGTAAAAGGTTATATGCAGTACGAGCAGGACACGTTGCAGAAGGTGATCGAAGCGCGGAGCCAGGCAATGGCGGCCAAGGGGATAAAGGAAGCGGCGGCGGCCCAAAACGCGTTGACGCAATCCCTCGGACAGGTTTTCGCGTTGATGGAAAATTATCCGGATCTCAAGGCGAGCAAAAACGTTCTGGAGTTGCAGGAAGAGTTGCGGACCACAGAAAATCAGATCGCAGTCGCGCGCCAGTACTACAACGATCTCGTCACGCAGTACAATACGAAGCAACAGGTATTCCCCTCGAATATTCTGGCAGGATTGTTCGGTTTCAAGCCCAACGAGCTCTTCGAAACGACAGAGAGCGAAAAAGCACTGCCGCGCGTCAATTTGTCACTATCGCGGTAGCGCTGGAGCTTGGCGCTGGAATCGGCTTCCGCTTCGGACTTTGCGGCCCGTCAGGCCCACAATCAGCGCTGGAGCGCTGCCTTAGTATTTTTCTTCATCGTGTTCTTTCTTTTGATCGGCGGCGCCGTCGATTTCCTCTATTTCGACGCGTTAGCTCGACTGTTTTTCCGATGGCGACCGTCCGTGAAGAACCAAGGGACGAAACGGTAAAACAGAGCCTCGCCGGCGCCACCAAGCTGATCGTAGAGACCCTCGTGCGGGCCATTCTTGGTCTCTGATCGCTTAAATCGCGATCAGGTCGATCTCCACAAGCGCGCCACGCGGTAAGTCGGCAACCGCTACGGTCGAACGGGCTGGTTTTACGTTGTTGAGATATTCCCCGTAGACCTCGTTCATTGCTGCAAAATCCGAGATGTTTTTCAGAAACACAGTGGTTTTGACGACGCCTTCCAATGAGGACCCGGCAGCGGTGAGAACAGCCTTCAGGTTTTCCATCACCCGACGCGTTTGAACGGTAATGTTTCCTTCCACGAGATTGCCAGTGGCCGGATCGAGCGGTATTTGCCCGGAGGCGTAGATAAAATCACCGACTTTGATCGCTTGCTCGTACGGGCCGATCGCTTTCGGCGCGCTCTGGGTGGTAATAATTTGTTTTTGCATTCAAAGTTCTCCTTCACATTGTGCTGCCGAGAAAGCTATCCGAGTAGCCGTGGTGCGCGCAACAACTCGTGCACCGACGCTTGCGGCGGGAGCGCCGGATATGGTTGATTGAATCAACGGCTATGAGACTGATGACGGCCCACAAGATCCTCATCGGCACCGCCACGGTGTTCTTTGTATTCTTTTCGCTCTGGGAGCTGCGTAACTATGCCGGAACCGGCGAGGCATGGGCGTTTGCACGCGCCGTTTTGTACCTGCTGATTGGCATCGGATTTGGTGTGTACCTGAAGAAACTGTCACGGCTGTACCATTTGCGATAAACTTTTTGTGGATATAGCGCCATTCTCAGTCGAAGTCTCTGAAGAACAGATCCGTCGGGAACGACAAAAGGCGCGCGAACTGCGCGAAAGCGCTTGGTGGAAGCGCAAGCGAGCCACAGGGATCTGTTATCATTGCGCAAAAAAGTTTTCGCCTAGAGAGCTGACTATGGACCATTTGGTGCCGATTGTGCGCGGCGGCAAATCGATCAAAGGCAATCTCGTGCCGAGCTGCAAGGCATGCAATTCGGAACGAAAATACCGACTGCCCTTCGAAACCGGAAGATAGTTTCGCTTGCGGGATTTTTCGCGGTTCACTAAGATCGTTTCGCCGGAGGTCACTCGTCATGACAGCCGAAACATTTTTAGTTCGCACGATGTCCGACACGGTAGAGACCGACATTCGCCGCGTGCACGTGATTGCCAACGAAATATTGCCCCGTTATGGTCTACCGACGCTCACGTTCGAGCAGCTCAGGCAAATTGCCGACGGTCCGTTCGACCTTTTCCTCATCCCGCTCATATTTGCGGTTGAATACAAGCAGGATCCATCGCTGCCATTCAACGAAGCCAAACGGGTTGAAATCCGGAGACAGGCACTCGAGATCGCGCAAAAGCACAGATTCAACGTCGATCCGCCAGACTTTATCGCGGGTATCGAAGAATCATTGAAGGAGACCAAGTCGGCGGGCCTGCGCAACGTTTTGATGACTACCGGCGGCCGGCGCTATAAGCACCAGGCGATGGAAAGAATCGGCATCGGCGCTTACTTCGAAGAGATCGTCGATCGAGACGAGACATATTACGCAAAGGAACAGGGGCTCTACCATTTGTATCGCAAGCACAAACCAAAACACATGCGGCTAGTTCTGCTCACGGGAACCGCGAGTTATGTCAGGGCGGCGAATAACGCGCATGGATGCAAAGTAGGGGAAACCTATCTCGAGGTCGTGTCGATCGCCCTCGCGACCGAGCATTCCTACAGTGACGAAGAAACTCTGCAACGCGCAAAGCCTGCCGCCCTGATTCAATCGTTCGAGGAATTGATGCCGGCCGTGGAAAAGCTCGCGCCCTTGGGATAAAGCATCTTGAACTCGTCAGCCAGGCAGATCGAGATTCTTCGGCTGCGTTTATCCTGAGTCGTCAGAATGACGGTTGCGACCACCAATTGCGGTGAGAGATAGCCCCTTACCAGAAGGTTTAAAACTGAAACATGGATCTTCCGCGAAGCTTTCTCGATGGTCGGGTCATTGTAAAGGTGGGCGACATCACCAAGGAAGCCGTCGATGCGATCGTGAATGCGGCTAACGGTACTCTGATGGGCGGTGGCGGGGTGGACGGTGCAATTCATCGCGCCGGAGGTCCGGCAATATTGGAGGAGTGCCGGGAAATTCGCCGGGTTAGATTTCCCAATGGTTTACCGACCGGTCAAGCCGTCATCACCACTGCCGGTCGAATGGCCGCCAAGCATGTCATTCATACCGTCGGCCCCGTCTATGGCACCGGCGGCGACGCGAAATCTCAATTGCTCGCCGCCTGCTATGCGAACTCGCTCGCGCTTGCCGTAGAGAATAGGCTTCGCAGCATTTCGTTTCCGGCGATTTCGACCGGCATCTACGGCTATCCGATGAACGAGGCCGCGGTTGTGTCATCGATTACCGTCGAGCAATTTTTGCAAAACGAAAAAACGCTAGAGGATATTCGTTTGATATTTTTCGCGCCGAATGATGCCGAAGTCTTTCTAAGGCATCAACGGTTTAGCCACGAACAAGAGGCATGAGTTACATATTTTAGATTTGTATTTTAGATTTACGATTCTCTATAGAAGGATATGTCGGAATTAAAAAAGGCCGTGCGGGTCGGAATCGATGGACTGTTTTATTCGCTTGCCCACGTGCCGGATCTGGTGCGCTATGCTTCGAAACCGCTTAGAGAACTCCGCGCGAATCCGGCGCTCGGTGACGAACTGAAACAAAAACTGCGCGATTTCAGTGCCGCGGTCGCTTATGCGCCGCATCAGGCTTACATCGGTAATATTGCGCCTGAGCAGCTCGGTAATTTGCCCAAGCCATGGTACGAGAAGCTGATCGAAGGCGCGACTCCCGAAGGTCGTTTCGGTGATATTGTTGATCAAAGCAGGCTATACCTTCTGCTCGCGCGAGGAGATCAGTTCGATCTCTTGTCGCTGGAGAAGGGTTGGTTTCAGGAAAACGATGGCCGGACCGGTGTGCGTGCACCGAAGCTGCGTTCCACAACGGAACTTCAGGAACTGTGTGAAAAGGGCGCTTTGCCGCTTTACTCGGCCAACCGATTGATCGGAGCTTTCGAATCAGCCCATCCGGAGGATGCGAGTTTAAGTGCGGAGGTGTTGCTCGAAAACCTGGCCGCAAAAGTGAGCGCGGCGCATTCTTTGCGCTCGGTCTGCAAACGGCTCGACCTCGATCCCAGGGACATAGATTTTGTCATCAGTTGTTCGGAGGAGGCGGTGGGCGACCGATACAATCGCGGCGGCGGCAATTTGGCGAAGGCCATTGCCGAGCAAGTTGGCTGCATCAACGCTTCGGGTTGCGACATCAAGGCGTTCTGCGCCGGTCCGATGTACGCAATGGTGCACGGTGCGAGTCTGATCCAATCCGGTGTCGTCAAAAAAGTCGCTGTCGTCGCGGGCGGATCGTTGGCGAAACTCGGTATGAAATTCGAATCGCATCTGAAAAAGAGCATGCCGGTTTTGGAAGATGTACTGGGTAGCTTTGCCGTGATTCTTTCTGCGGCAAAGCCCGGCCAGACTTGCGTGCGTCTCGATTCCGCCGCTTTCCATCCGGTCGGAGCCGGCGCTTCGCCGCAGGCGATGGCGGAAAACTTGGCAGAAAGACCGCTCGCCAAATTGGGCATGAAGCTGACCGATGTTGATCGCTATGGTGTGGAACTTCACAATCCCGAAATCACCGTGCCGTCGGGCAGCGGCGATGTGCCGCGGACAAATTATCTGACTCTAGCGGCATTGGCGGTGATGCGCGGCCAGATTGCGAAGGCGCAAATGGAGGATTTTGTCCGCACTCGCGGCATGCTAGGTTATGCGCCGACTCAAGGCCACATCCCGTCGGCGATTGTTTATCTGGGACATGCGGTCGAGGGGCTTCGGGAACAACAAATCCGCCATGCGCTTTTGATCGCGAAGGGCAGCCTGTTTCTCGGCCGGATGACGCAACTTTCAGATGGTTGCTCATTCCTCGTCGACCGGAATGACGATTAAAGCAGGAAAAAAGTAAGTCCGAACGTTAAATCCGAAATCCGAAACAGATCTCAACGACTAAACGGAAATGCACTGTTCGAGAATAGACCGATTTGGGAAAATTGAAATTTGAATTTGTTTCGAATTTCGCCTCGAATTTCGATTTTCTGGTAGAACTTGGAGGTCGAATGCTCAAGGGTAAAAAAATCATTGCCATCGGCGAACGCGACGGAGTGCCCGGACCGGTGATTGCTGAATGTTTGCAAGGAGCCGGATATGAAGTGGTCTTCCAGGCCACAGAGTGCTTTGTTTGAACCGCCGCAGGCGCGATGAACTTTGAGAATCAAGGAGTCATCAAGCGCCTGGCGGACCAGTATGGTCCGGAAAATCTCACGGTTATCCTGGGGAACGGCGAGGCTAATGGCGTGGAAGTTTTCGCGGAAACTGTGACGGAAGGAGATCCGAGCTATGCGGGACCGCTTGCCGGAGTTGCCCTGAAAATACCCGTCTATCACATTCTCGAGAATGAAGTGATGAGTCAAGTGCCGGAGAGCTTACGCGAAGAAAAACTGCAACTTTCGGCTCTGGTGGTGGATGTGGATCCGATGCATCAGGTGCTTGAAGCGTCGCGGCAGAAGCTATAAAGCCGTTCAATCCGTTCAACAAGTTAAAATCGTTCAAAAGGTTGCATTTTTTGTCTGACGACTTGAACCACTGAACGGTTTGAACTACTTTGAACGTTGACTGCCGCATAGAGGCTATTTACGCGATAATCCTTTGATAAACCCCGAGTCTTCCAGTTCCTTCACAAAACGCGCATCGATGTAGTCCTTAACATCCGCCTGGCTCGCTTTGGGATTTTTTTCGGCCATATCCTGCAGGACGAGCTGGTAGCCGTCGGCCGGAGGATAAGGCGCATCCGGCATAAACTTTACGTGCCAGTCCCACGCCTCGTCGAGAAACTTCCGGTCTTCGAGGCGCGAATATTTCCGCATGATTTTAATGGTGTCTTCTTTATGGGTTTTAAAAAAATGGATCGCTTCGACGTAGGCGCGCATGTAACGGCGCACGAAATCCGGATTGTCACGGATCAGTTTCGTTGACGTGAAAATCCCATTCTGCGGAAACGGAATCTTGAGGGCCACCATGTCCACGACGGTCGGGTAGCCGAGCTTTTCGGCCATGGCCTTGCCAGCTTCGGTGACCACCGTGAAGTCGACAATGCGCTTCTGCAGCGCAACCATACGCTCGATCGAGCCACCGATCACGCGCAGATTCACGTCCTTCAACGGATCGATGCCGATCTTCTTGAGCCCGACTTTCAGCGCGAATTCGGCCGTGGTCCCGGCGATGTGATTGCCGCCGATTTTGCCGCGCAGATCCTCAGGCTTTTTGATATTGGGCTGCGCGACCAAATAGTAAGGCAGAACGTTGACGTTTCCGGCAATCGCAACCACGTCGCCACCGGCAAGTCGTGCGCTCGCCAGTCCCGGCCCGCCGCCTTCACCGATGGGAATCTCACCGGCGAGAATCGCTTGGATGCCACGGATGCTGCCGGAGATAAAAATGATCGTCGCATCAATACTGTGCTTGTCAAAAATCTTCGCATCCTTGGCGACCCACAGTACGGATGAAGAGCCCGGCGTCGTCGAGATGTAAGCGGTGTTGAGTTTGTCCGCGGCCCAGGCCGCGTGCGCGCAGATCGTTGCGACCAAAAGGATCAAAGCAAAAACAGGCGATTTGTTTTCCATGGATTCCTCCCGACGTATCTAGCTCGGATTCAAATTACACCATTCGCTCGCGCCAGAGCAAAGAGGCTCTCGCCGCGTTGACTTCGAGGCTCTTTTCCACTTGAATCGAAGCAGTGAAGAGATCAGTCGATTTGCTGATGTTTGATCTGGACGGAACATTAGCCGATACCGGACAGGACCTCGCGGATTCGGTAAATTTTACCCGCGGACAATTCAATCTTGGCTCATTGCCGGCGCATTCTGTTTATCGTCATATCGGGCGCGGCGTCGATCACCTGCTCAAGCATGCAATCCCGGAGCTGGGGCAAGTCTATTTCGAAGAGATTCGTGATGTTTTTCTAAGGCATTACGAGGAACACTTGCTCGATCAAACAGCGCTCTATCCAGGCATTCGTAAGGTTCTCGATGGCTTCAGCGACAAACGGCGCGCGGTGGTGAGCAATAAGTTCCATCGGCTCGCTGTCAAGCTTTTGGACGGGCTGGGAGTGGTGAATTGTTTTGACGCCATCTTAGGCGGTGACAGCGCAGCCGAAAAAAAACCAGATCCAGCGCTGTTGAATGCTGCATTGAAACAGTTTCGTTCGTCCGCCGCGCGCGCGGTAATGGTGGGCGACGGCGACATCGATATCGAAGCCGGAAAACGCGCAGGCGTCATGACCTGCGGCGTGACCTACGGGCTCGGCGATAAGAACGACTTAACGGCCGCAAAGCCCGACGTGCTCATCCACCAGCCGATCGAATTGGCCGATTATTTCCTTTGAACCGAAATAGGAGATGAATCATGGCGACCATTCCAGGGGCGTACCAAGAGCTTTTTGTCAAAGTGGCATTTGCGCACCTAGCGACGCTGATGCCGGACGGCAGTCCGCAGGTGACGCCAGTCTGGGTCGACTATGATGGCACTCATGTTCGAGTAAATTCTGCCAAAGGACGCCTGAAAGACAGGAATATGCGCCGCGACAAACGGGTCGCGCTTTCTATTCAGGACCCGGACAATGCCTATCGCTACATCGCCGTCCGGGGAGAAGTCGTCGAGATTACCGAGCAGGGTGCGGATGCGCATATCGATGCTCTTGCCAAAAAATACCTAGGCAAGGATCGCTACCCTTTTCGCGGCCCCGGAGAGGTGAGAGTGATCTATAAAATCCGTCCGGACAAAGTTTCGACGTCCGGTTCCTAGCTGCTTTGCTCGAACTTTGATCGATCGGCTAATTAGGCGCGCTAATCCGCAAAACTCGTCGATCGGTTATTGAACTGCGCAAACGGTGCCGCTGTTGGAAAATTTATTGAGTGCCGCCAAAGCAGCCACCTTGTAGCACTCAGCGAGAGTCGGATAGTTAAAGACCGTGTCGATAAAATAATCCAGCTTGCCGTTATGAGCGATCACCGCCTGACCGATGTGTACAAGCTCGGTTGCGCCTTCGCCGATCACATGGACGCCGAGGAGCGCACGGGTTTCGCTGTGAAATAACAGCTTCAGCATGCCCACGGTGTCGCCGATCAGCTGGCCGCGCGCGATCTCGCGATAGCGCGCCACACCGACTTCGTACGGCACATTATCCCGGGTCAATTCGTCCTCGTTTCGTCCGACCATGGAAATCTCCGGAATCGTAAAAATGCCATAGGGCAGCAGGTGGGTGGAAAGATCGCAACCGAGGCCGAAGGCATGGCATGCGGCATGGCGTCCCTGCTGCATAGAAGTCGAAGCCAGGGCAGGAAAGCCGACCACGTCACCCACAGCGTACACGTGATCGAGCGAGGTCTGATAGTTTTCATTTACTTTGAGCCGTCCACGCTCATCGGCCTTGATAGCGATATTTTGTAGGTTGAGATCTTTGGTGGCCCCGACCCGGCCCACCGAATACATCAAAAGCGGCGCGCTGATTTTTTTGCCGCTCTTGAGCTCGATCGAGATCGAATGATCGGCGGATTTTTGGATTCCAACCACTTCCTCGTTAAAACGAAAAGTAACGCCAACATTGCGCATTTGATATTGTAGAGCCTCGATCAGCTCGCTATCGACAAATTCGAGCAAACGTGGCCGCCGCTCGACCAACACGACTGGAATTCCCAAGGTCGCGAGAATCGATGCGTATTCGCAACCGATCACCCCGCCGCCGACGATCGTCAAGGATTTGGGTAACTGCTTGAGGAAAAGCAATCCATCACTGTCGATGATCGACTCGCCGTCGAAGGGAATTTCAGCCGGGCGAGCGGGTTCGGTGCCGACGGCAATCACGATATAGTCGGCGGTGTGCTCGTCCGTTTCCGATTCCTGCTTGATCGAAAGCCGGTGTGGATCGAGAAATGATGCCGTGCCGATGATGAAGTCTACAGAATTCCTGAGCAACTGGTTTTGAATGACTTCCTGTTCGGCTTTGATGACGTGATCACATCGTTGAGCGAGATCCTCGAAGGTAATGTCCTTCTTGACGCGGTAGCTCGCGCCGTAAAGATTGCGCTGGCGAAAGCCCGACAGAAACAACACCGCCTCGCGCAGGGATTTGCTCGGAATGGTTCCAGTGTTGATGCAGATCCCCCCGGCAACTTTTTTCCGCTCGATGACGGCGACTTTTTTGCCGATTTTGGCGGCTTGAATTGCCGCCTTTTGTCCGGCGGGCCCGGAGCCGATCACCAACATGTCGTAATGAGCCATGGTTTGTGTCCTGGATTGTGCTGTTACAGCCGTTGGGCGAGATTGGTGTTCTTGATTTTTTCGTAGGCGCAGAGGCCGATCGCAACATCCATAATGCCCGTCCCCTGGAGCTTGAACAACGTAATCTGCCGTTGATCGGTGCGTCCCGAAATCTTTCCGAGAAGCAAATCCGAGATTTCGTGCACCTGTTCCCAGGAGATGACTCCGTCTCTGACCGCACGAAAGATGTCGCTCTCATTGGCGCATACGGTCGCCTTCGATGTAATAAACACCGGCGCGGCTTGGCGCAGTGTGATTTCGTCAATCTCCTGACGGATGCGCGTTTTATCGCCGTTGGCAATCGATGTAATGTGGGTACCCTGCTGAAGCAATCTTCCGTCAAACACCGGCGTCGTGGAATTGGTCGCCGTAATCACGATGTCCGCTGTTGCCAGAGCGTCCTCGGCACTGGAAGCGGCTAAGAGGGGAATCTCGAGCTCACGGCCGACTTTTTCCGCAAACGCGGCCCGGCGTGCGGCGTTGGGACTGAAAACCCGCACCTCTGTCAGATTTCTAACCGCGGCGAGAGCTTTGAGTTGGGTTTCGGCATGAACCTGGCTCCCGAAAACAGCCGCGCGGCTGGCGTCTTTGCGGGCCAACCATTTGGCCCCGACAGCCCCGGCTGCAGCGGTGCGATTTTCATTGATCGCACAATCTTGAAAGAAAATGAGCGGCGCACCGGTTTCCACGCTGTACAAAATCACGGTTTCACGATGAATCCGGCGATCAAGATCGGTTTGTAGATAAGCGCCCATCACGCCATGCACCGAGCCCGGCAATAGTCCAAAAATCATCCGATTGGGGTGATGAATACGTCGTCGTGGAAGCTCGTGGCCACGGCCGAGAGCAACTTCTTTAAGAGTTTCCTCGATCGCGCCAATCATCTCGCGCATCGGGAGAATTTGGCTGATCGGCGTATCTTTCAAAAACAGCATGGGTTAGCAACGAAAACCGGCAGTTGTCTACGATGGTAGCAACGCATCCTTACTGCGGCAACCTTGAAAATAGGCCGCGGCCGCGAATTGCCTGGTAAGTGACGGATCGGATTGTCACGGCAGAGTCGGGTTCATCCGGCGTTCACAACGGCGAGCTAACTGTGACATGCCGTAACTGGAGGCCCAGTAGACGAGGGCAATAAAAAAATACAGCTCGAACGGACGAATTTCGCGATTGTTGACGATTTGCGCGGCTTTGGTCAGATCGACGTAGCCGATAATGGACGCCAGCGAAGTGTCTTTGAGCAGCACGATAAATTGCGTGACCAGCGCGGGAATCATATTCCGCAAGGCTTGCGGCAAAATGACAAGCCCCATGGTCTGATTGCGCGTGAGACCGGTCGCGATCGCCGCCTCGCTTTGTCCGTGCGGCACCGATTGTATGCCGGAGCGGACGATTTCCGCCAGGTAAGCCGCTTCGAATACGACGAACGCGGTAAGCGCAACGCTATACTCCGGCAGCGATTTGCCCACGATCGTGGGAATCATGAACCAAAACCAAAAAATCACCATGACCAGCGGCACACCGCGAAAAAACTCAACATAGACTGCCGCCGGGACATGTATCCAACGCGAACGCGCCAAACGTGCGAGGCCAATGAAGGTGCCGAGTATAAATCCTAAAAAAATCGCTGGAATTGCAAGGCGAAGGGTCCCGCCCGCGAACGCGCCTAAGCCGATGAAACCTTGAACGATAAGAAAGCCGAAGTTGTCGCCGATCACCCGGAGATCCATACCGTTCAAGATTCTCCCGCCCCCCGCGCGATCATGCCGGGAATTGCTGTACGTCGTTCGATCTGCGACATCAGCAAGGCAATCGCCAGGCATAGCACCAGATAGATCAGTGTTCCCGCCACCAGCGCTTCGAATGCCTTGGCGGTATAGGTTTCGATTTGGCGGGTTTGAAACGTCAACTCGGCCACGCCAATCGTCAATGCCACGGATGAATTTTTCAGCAGGTTGAGCGTTTCGTTTGTCGCAGGCGGCACGATTAGACGCAATGCAATCGGGATGATGATCAAGCGATAGGCCTGCAGAATCGTCAGCCCAGTCGATTGCGCCGCTTCTAATTGCGTCTTCGGAATTGCCTGAATTCCCGAACGGATCACCTCGGAAAAGCGCGCGCCGTGATATACGCCGAGCGCAACCACTCCGGCCCAAAATTCAGCACTGTGCTCGAGCAGCCAATCCTGCAGCGTCTGCGGCAAGAACGGTGGAACCGCGAAATACCAGAAAAACATCCAGACCAGCAGAGGGACGTTGCGGAAAAATTCGACATAAGCGGCGCCGATCCAGCGGAGTAGCAGAACCGGCGCCGTTCTGAGAGCGCCCGAGAGCAAACCTAGCGCGAGCGCAAGCAGCCAGGCAATTGCAGAAATCTCCAGGGTCGTTATGAGACCCTGGAGCAACCAGCCACCGGTTTGACCGCTCCATAAAATATTCCAGGTGAAGCGATACGTCATTTGAGATGAGACGCGAGAAACACGCGGTGAAAGGGACGAAGGGAAAACGAGTGAAAGTCGTCCCTGAGGTTATTTGGGCACGACTTGCATCTCCAAGAAACGCTTGGTTTCCGGGGAGAGCGGGTAGGGCACTTCGCCCTTGGCACCGAACCACTTGTCGTACAGTTGAAAGTATAGACCGGACGAGATCGCATCCATCAACCCGATGTTCACCAATTGACGAAAATCGGATTCGTTTTTCCTCAGGGCCATGCCGTACGGCTCGTAGGAAAAAAACTCACCCACTACCGCCCAATCCTCGGGTTTCGGCGCTTTCGCGCGCAAACCGGCGAGCTGAATTCCATCATTCGTGTAGGCCTGCACCTGTCCCTGCGCCAAAGCCTGAAATGCCGCGGGTTGATCGGGAAATTCGAGCAGCTTTGCAGTGGGTACGCGCTCGCGGATGAGTTTGGCGTTGGTGGATCCCTGTTGAGCCGCGACCCGTTTGCCCGCGACACTCTGAATGTTTTTGATCGGGCTACCCTTCTTCACCAGAAATTGAGCTCCCGTAACAAAGTAGGTCAAGCTAAAATCGACTTGATCACGTCGGGACTGCGTGTCGGTCATGGTTTCGGCGATAAGATCGACGGCGCTCGATGTGAGCAGCGGAATCCGAGTCTGCGGCGCAGACTCTTTTTTTTCCAATTTGATTTGCTTGTTGAGCTTTTTGGCGAGCGCGGGAACCACGGCCTTTTCCACCAGATCGATCGCAAAGCCGACCCATTCATTGTTCTTGTTGACATAAGCAAAGGGCGGTGATCCCGTCCGGGTGCCGATGACGAGAACACCGCTCTTATCAATTTTCTCGAGAGTCGTTTGAGCGCCGACCGGAGCAAAAGATGCGAGCAACATAGAAATGAGCCAAACGCCGAGGCATCGAGCGCGTATCATCGTAACTCCTAATGAGACAGAATCTTGCTTAAGAACTGTTGGGCGCGCGGCGATTGTGGCGCGGCAAAAAAGCTCGCGGGCTCACCGGTTTCAACGATGCGTCCCTGATCCATGAACACGATCCGGTGCGCGACGCGCCGGGCAAAACCCATCTCGTGGGTAACCACCATCATCGTCATGCCGTCCTGCGCGAGCCCGGTCATCACTTCGAGAACTTCGTTGATCATCTCGGGATCGAGAGCCGAGGTCGGCTCATCGAAAAGCATTATTTTCGGCTTCATCGCCAGCGCGCGCGCGATCGCGACGCGTTGCTGCTGTCCTCCGGAAAGATGCGCCGGGTAGGCATCTGCCTTATCGGGAATGCCGACTCGCTGCAAAAGATCCATCGCGATCTTTTTAGCTTCCGCTTCGGCGAGCCCTTTCACTTTAATCGGCGCAAGGGTGATATTACGAAGCACGGTCATGTGCGGGTAGAGATTAAACGATTGGAAGACCATGCCGACATTGGCGCGCAACTGTGCCGGGTCGATTTGCGCATCCGCTAAAGACAGCCCATCGACAGTGAGAGAACCGGACTGAAAAGTTTCCAGCCGATTGATGCAGCGAATCAGAGTGCTTTTACCGCTGCCACTCGGCCCGCAAACCACAAAGACCTTGCTCGCTTCAACCGAAAGATCGATGTCCCTGAGGACGTGAAGCGAGCCGAACCATTTGTTCACTTTGCGAAACTCGATCACAGCGGACGAACCGGCGATGGGAGAGAAGATTGCAAATCGTTGAGCGGCATACTATATGAACAACGGTTTTTTTCAACTGCGACCGAGACCGCAAGGCGCCGCGTATCAGCAGCGCCGTATTGCGGTCAGCCCGAATTCCTATCTAAGTTTAAGCAGAGGCAAGCCCGATCGTGTACGCATACCTGGTTCGGCACGGCGATGCTGTCGCCCAGATGGATGACCCTAAACGCCCGCTTTCGGTGAAAGGCCGAAGGGACGTTCAGCGGACTGCGGAGTTGGCGCTCCGAGGCAACATTCGAATCTCGGCCATTTATCATTCGGGAATTTTACGAGCGTTCGAAACTGCGCAGATGCTGGCCGATGTTTTAGCGCCGCCGCGAGGCTTGCATTTGCATGCTGGTTTATTACCCGAAGATGATCCGGCGATTGTGAAAGCTGAGCTTGATCTGATGGAAGACCCGGTTGCAGTCGTCGGTCACTTGCCCCATCTCAATCGGCTCGCGGCGTTACTGACAAGCGGCGATGAAAAACGTCCGGTGGTTGACTTTCTTCCGGCGATGATGATCGGTTTTGAAAGACAAAATCACCAATGGAAAATCACTTGGAGATCCGACGAGCCAACTCTGTGAGGCCTGGTTGACCGGCGCATAGGGATAGTCTAAAAGGAAATTGAAAGGTAGGCGCAATGGCTTCAGAGACTTTGACCATTATCGACAACCGGACCGGGAAGCAGTACGAAATTCCGATCAAGAACGGCGCGGTGAAGGCGTCGGACCTGTTTCAGATCAGAGTCACTGAGGACGACGGCATCGTTAGTTATGACCCGGGGTTCATGAACACGGCGTCCTGTCAGAGCAAAATCACCTACATTGATGGCGACAAAGGGATCTTGCGATACCGCGGTTATCCTATCGAGCAACTGGCCGAAAAAAGCACGTATTTAGAAACCGCTTTCTTAATTCTTCACGGCGAACTGCCGACGGCATCGCAGCTCCAAGACTGGACCCATAACATTACGTTCCATTCCATAATTCATGAGAACATAAAGAAAGTCATCGATAGTTTTCATCATGAGGCCCATCCAATGGGCGTGCTGATCAGCACGGTGGGGGCGCTTTCCACTTTTTATCCCGAGGCGAAAAAAATCTTCAACGTCAAATCGCGGCAAGATCAAACTTATCGTCTGATCAGCAAAATGCCGACCCTGGCCGCATTCGCCTATCGCCATAGTCTCGGCTTGCCGTACGCTTACCCGGATAATGATTTGAGCTACACCGGCAATTTTTTGAACATGATGTTCAAGATGACGGAGCTCAAATACAAACCGAATCCGGTGATTGAACACGCGCTCGATGTGCTGTTCATTCTGCATGCGGATCATGAGCAAAATTGCAGCACCAATGCGATGCGCGGTGTCGGCAGTTCGCAGGTCGATCCTTATTCGGCGGTGGCCGCTGCGGCTGCCGCTCTCTACGGACCGTTGCACGGCGGCGCGAACGAAGCAGTGCTCCGGATGCTGATGGAAATCGGCTCGAAAGATCATGTGCCCGAGTTTATCAAAAAGGTAAAAGGGGGCGAGGGAAGGTTGATGGGTTTTGGCCATCGCGTGTATAAAAATTACGATCCGCGCGCCAAAATCATCAAAGAGGTGGCCGACCAGGTTTTCGAAGTGAGAGGGCGCAATCCCTTGCTCGACATTGCCCTCGAGCTTGAACGAATCGCGCTCTCAGACGACTACTTTATCAAGCGCAAGCTCTATCCAAACGTGGACTTCTATTCAGGACTGATTTATCAATCGATGGGGCTGCCGATGGATATGTTCCCCGTGCTGTTCGCGATCCCGCGCACCTCCGGATGGATTGCACAATGGGACGAAATGTTGACGGATGCCGATCAGAAACTTGCCCGTCCGAAACAAGTTTATCTCGGCGCGCCAGTACGCGATTACCTCCCGATGGCGAAGCGTTCCTGAAATCAGTCCGCCTGCCTCGAAGCCTCTTCAAAAAAACATCGTTCCGACCACCCATTCTCCGCATGACGAACGCGCAACGGGTGTTTTCTATTCACCTGCCGCCAGTCAGCTTCGTCCTAAAGCCTGGCTCGAAAGACGGCGGGATCCAAAATTAGAGATTGCCGTTCCCGAACCGCGAGGGTGTGAGCTTTGAATTTGGAACAAAGTGACCAGTCCAAGTAGGATTTGCTTCGAAGAGATGG
>Ga0075434_100000911_pt1 | contig 23738 bp, 24 predicted proteins | sample RhiMethybrSRZTD3_FD_75298 | JGI IMG/M metagenome (GOLD analysis project Ga0075434, IMG submission 75298) | Populus rhizosphere microbial communities from Tennessee, USA - Rhizosphere MetaG P. TD hybrid SRZTD3 | ecosystem: Host-associated > Plants > Roots > Rhizosphere > Soil | place: USA... | reverse complement strand
TTTTCTCGCCCTCGAGCAGGCGGGCGACAAACCGGAGTCGCTCGTCCATGACGTGACACTCCTTCCAAGGCATGCCCCCCTCCTCGATGGGGGCAAAGTGTCACCCATGTGTCCGGAATAACCTGTTACCTATGTCTCAGGAAGAACACAATGAGTTAGCTCGCTCACCTTTTTCGGTTTGTGACAATTGTGAACAATTCGGATCCGACCTTGTCTGCGGCCGTCCGAAGCGCGCCGTCGATCACTGTGTGTACACGTTCAGCGTCGTGTCGACCTTCGCGTGACCCATCAGCTGCGCAACAACTTTGCCCGGTACGCCCGCTCTCGTGCGCCCAGGATGAGTAGGTGCGTCGGAGCGTCAGCCACGTGACGCGCTTCAGCCCCACGGCGTTACATGCGGGGAAGACCTGTCGTCGCAGCACATTGTTCGGCGAGATGGGTTTCCCTGAGCACGTTGAGAAGAGCAACGCATCCGGGTCGATCTCTTTGATTCGAGTTCGCCAGTCCGCCACGAGCTGGAGCGCTGCCGCGGACAGGGGATCTGGCGGACGCCGGCCTGCGTTTTCGGCGTGTCAAATCGCCCTTCGTAGACCGCCTCACGGACCGCCAACGTTCGCTCTTGCTCATCGAGGTCTCGCCAACGCAACGCGAACAGCTCGCCCCGGCGAAGGCCCGATAGCATCGCGAGACCGACCATCGTCCGGCCGAGCGGCGGCAGTGCGTCGAGCAATAGCGACGCCTGCTGGATCGTCAACGCCCTGTGGGGTGCATAAATTCGATCTGCCTAAAATAGCGGGCCTCTCTTCGTGTCGTCGGAGGTGCCGTGATTCTGTCCGTTGTTTACGTCGCGCTCCAACGCGCCCTGCAGCTGCTGTCCCTGCGGTTTCGGTCGACCACTTCGAAGGACCTTGAGATCGTCGTCCTCCGCCACCAGGTAGCGGTACTGCGCCGCCAGGTCGGGCAGCCGGCGTTTCGGGCCGCTGACGGGGTGTTCCTGTCGGCCGCGAGCCGGCTGTTGCCACGGATCAACTGGTCGGCGTTTGTCGTTACGCCGGCGACGCTCCTCCGGTCGCACCGGTTCTTGGTCGCGAAGCGCTGGACCTATAAGCGACCACCCGGTCGGCCAGCGATCACAGGCAACGTTCGATCATTGATCGTGCGGTTGGCCCGGGAGAATCCGAGGTGGGGTTATCAGCGCATCGTCGGCGAGCTGAAGGGCCTTGGCGTCGGGGCGACGACGGTCAAGAAGATTCTCCGTGCCGAAAGGTTGGGCCCGACGGTTCGGCGCGGGCCGTCATGGCGAGAGTTCCTGCGAACGCAGGCAAGCAGCATTATCGCGGTGGATTTCTTCACGGTCGACACCGTGTGGCTCCAGCGATTGTACGTGCTGTTCTTCACTGAACTCGGCAGCCGTCGCGTCCATCTGGCCGGCTGCACGGCCCATCCCGACGAGGGGTGGGTCACCCAACAGGCACGGCACGGCACGTGGGGACTCGGTGAGCGGGAGGAGCCGGTTCGTTTTCTGATTCGCGACCGGGACTGCAAGTTCACGAGTCGCTTCGATGCGGTGTTTGAGGCGCAAGGCGTGCGTGCGGTTCGGACACCGGTGCACACTCCGGAGGCGAAGGGGATCGCGGAGCGCTTCGTGCGAACGGTACGATCCGAATGTCTGGACTGGCTGTTGATGCGGAACGCACGCCATCTTGAGCACACGCTCAAGGTCTTCGTCGATCATTACAACAGCGGTCGACCTCACCGGAGCCTCGGTCTGGTCCCACCGAACCGTCGACCGCCAGTGAAGCCCAAAGCGGTCGGCGACACGATTCATGTACGACGGCGTGACCGGCTTGGCGGACTGCTGCACGAGTACGAGCGCGCGGCGTGAGCGAGATCCGATTTGCGCACCCTAGCGGCGAGCAAACGCCCCGATCGATGGTCGCCGCGGGGCTCCGTCGCAGCTCGCGGAGATGAAGCACGAGCTGCCATCGCTGCGGCTCGGGAAAGAAGCTGAACGTCGGCATTCCTGCCCGCGTGTTCCCCTGCGTGATCTTAAAGAACAGGGCACCATCGCTCTGACCCTGCACGTACGCCGCGCTGAGATTCGGTCCCTTGGACGTCCCCTGGCCGTCGTCCCCATGACAGGCCGCACATCGGTCGTGAAACAACTTTCGCCCGCCCGTGACGACGCCGGCTCGATTGGCGAGCGGGTTGGCTCGCGTCGCCGCTTCCGGTGGCGCAATCCATCTCGAAGGACGTTCTGATGTCTGCGCGGAGAGGACGAATGCTTGCGCCGCGATCGACATCACGAGGAGGAGCTGTGCGATGAGCATTCGCGAGATGCGGGGCATCATCGAGCCCTCCGCACCGGAAGCTCGTACGCCCAGCCTACTCGAAGGAGGTATCTGTCGCTCGATTCGGTGAGACCGAACCCGAGCGACGCCTTCAGCGCATTCCGGTTGCCAACGCGCCAGCTCACGACCGGGGCGATGAAGTGGCGCGTCGCCTCGATGCCTGCGGACGTGCTCCCCAGCCCGCCATAGGCTTCGGCGCCCAGAACGAAGTTCTCGCGGCAGAAGTAGCACGTGTTGCCGCTGGCGAGGCCGCCGAGCGAACGCGAGATGCCGACGCTGTAGCCGAACTCGACGCCTTCGTCTTCGGACAGGTTCTTCTCGAGCACGAAGTTCTCCGACACGTTCCAGGCGCCGGCGGCGCTCGACAGGATCAATTTGCCCTCGAGTTCGCGAGCGTGTTCCTCACGCAGGCCGCCAATCGGCTCGATCGAGAGCGGCCCGCCGCCGACGATCTCTTTCTGTATGCGCGACGCTTCGTTGATGTTCTCGTACTCGACGTAGAGCACGGGGTTGAGGCGGTGCTCGCCCTTGAATGGCCTGAATCGGTTTTCCCATCGCCACCCGCCGAATGCCGAGCCGGCATGGCGTGTCGTGACGCCTTCGAGGTAGATCTCGGCGGTCCACCAGCCGTTCACGCCGTATTCGAGCTCGAGCCAGGGCGCCGAGTACCCGCGGCCTTCCTTGGGGAAGCCGCTCGTCGAGGCCACGGCGATTTCGAGGTTGCCCGGCTCCTCGAGATAGTGATCGTAGGTGACGAAATACGGACGCTCCTGGGCGAGCGCCCGGTTCGCCACCAGCGCGCATGCGACGAGGCAGCAGAAACCGATTCGCAACGATGAAATTGACATGTGCCGCCTAGACTGGCGCGAAGCCGCCAGTGCTGATTTTTTCCCAGCCGATCGGAAAATTCCCCAGGGTGTCGGTGATCACGGATCGCTGAAAGCCCTCTTTCGGCCGAATGCCGAGGGCATAGCAATTGCCACGCCGTGATGCGATTCCAACGAGAAGGACGCATCATGACCAGCCGCTCGATGCAGGACTGGATTCGTCTGATCAAGGCGGAGTACCTCGACATGCCGGGCCTCCACCTCACCAAGCCGCAGGTTCAACGCCTCTGGACGCTCGATCCGCAGATGTGCGAGGCACTACTCGACGTGCTCGTCGCGGACGAATTCCTCAGGAAGACGCACCGGGACGCGTACGCCCTCTGTGCCGGACCTCGCCGCTGACCGAACCGGCGCTGTGACCGGCGCGATGTCGTAGCGCCCCACGAGCCTCGCCGCAGTGTGCCGGCATTCGACGATCAGGCCGACGGCGAGCTCGCTCAGCAGCGTCGAACGTCCGGTCGGCAGCAGATAACCGTACGCCGGTACGTCCACGTAATCGAGCTCGTTCCGCACGAACGTCCAGAGGGTTGACGACTACCTCGCCGCTGGCGCGCTTCCACGTGAGGTTCTCGACCGTGTCGAGCGGACGCGACTCGCGGAGCGCTTGAAGCAGCTGCCGCGCAGGCTCCTCCGCGGAATCGCCGCGGAGGACGAGATCGACGCTTGGATTTCGAATGAACTCCTCGCAGTAGCTCGCCGACAGCCCGACGACGAGCGTGCGGCTTTGCGGATGCAGCCGCTTCACGAGCTCGATGATCGCGAGCGCGCCCTGGACGTGCGGCGGCCAGTGGAGGTCGACGCCGAATACCGGTGCGGCAGTCCGCGAAGGTACTGTTCGACATCGAGCTGCGGATCCCGAACCATCCGGTAGGCGAGGTTGATGATCTCGACGTTGTAGTGGTTGCGTTCGAGAAAGGCGGCAATGCTCGTCAGGCCGACCGGATACATTTCGAACATGGCCGTCGACGGCACGGCGTCGGCGAGCGGGCCGAGGAACGCCGGCCTGACGCGAAAGTCGAAGATCGCCGGCGGATGGAGGAGCACGAGATCCCGGAGAAATGGATTCCGCATGGCGTTCGCAGACGGCAGCTTCGTGCCGGCCGCGGATTTGCAGCTTCACTCGGTGCGGACACTGCACGGTCAACGAGCAGGGAGCAATATGCGCAATTTTCCGCACCAGTACGTGGTCACCGCGTCGGGGACCGTGGACGGCGACCTTGACATGACATCCGGGTCGCTGCCGGTGCTTCAATCGGCGCCGCCGATCGAGTTCGACGGCCCCGGCGACCGCTGGTCGCCCGAGAGCCTTCTCGTCGCGGCCGTCACCGGCTGTTTCATCCTCACGTTCAGGGCTGTGGCGCACGCTTCGACGCTCGCGTGGACCTCGCTCGAATGCGAGACGATCGGAACCCTCGACCGCGTCGAACGGACGACGCAATTCACGCGGTTCGAGGTTCGTGCACACCTTACGGTTCCCCCGGGGACCGACGGCGACCGTGCGCGGCTGCTGCTCGAAAAGGCGGAGCGCGGCTGCCTAATCACGAGCTCGCTCAAGGGTGAGCGGCACCTGACCGCTGAGATCGATATCGCGCGATCGGCCGGCGAGCTCGCTCCGGCGTGAAGGGATCGAACACCTCGGCGGGAATGCCGCGCCCGCGCACGCGCTCGGCGATCTCGCGAAGCCGCCGCGGCGGCACTGGCCTGACGCGCTCGTTCGCCCGCGGACGCGCCATCGTGTAGACGTGGACCCGCGCGGGACGGATTCGCTCGAGCGCGTCCAGCCACTCGCCGACGGCACCGTCGGTCGTGTTGTCGATCTCCCCGCGCGCATCTTTCACGAACATCGCCTGGATCATGATGGGCGCCAGGCCGCGCAGCGCATCGACGATGCGGCCGATTGAAGGGCCGCCGCCGTTCAGCCGCGCGTACGTGATCGGATCGCCCGCATCGAGCTTCATGTAGCGCTCGTCGAACCGCTCGAGCGCGCGCCGCACATCCGGCGACGCCGCCGTCGTCGAGTTCGACAGGATCGCCAGAGGAATACCCGGCGCCTCGCGCTCGCGTACTGCGCACAACCGATCGACGATCTCCTCGAAGTCGGGATGCAGCGTCGGCTCCCCGTGCCCGGCGACCGTGATCCGATCGATGATCTCGTCCGCCGCCGCCGCGCGCATCAGGCGCGCCGCGAGCGCCGCTTCGATCGCCTGCGGGCGCGGCCACGCGACCCCGTCGCCGCGATACCGGACGGCGCGCCCGATCCGCACGTGCTGGCAGTACGCGCAGTTCATGTTGCACACCTTCAGGGCGGCTGGGAGCAGATTCACGCCCAGCGACGCGCCGAGACGCCGGCTGCGTACCGGACCGTAGACGAGGTGTTCGTGCGGAGGGAGCGCCATGCGAATCGTCCTGCAAGAGCGCCTCCGCGGCACATGCGTTGCCTTCTTCACGAGCGGGCCGGCGCGAGCGCCGGCATTCCGGCGGAGGCGGGAGGACGTCATGCGCGGAACGGTCGCGGGGCTCGTGGTGGCGGTCGGCGTGGCGGCGTCGGCGGCTGCACAGGATGCGAAGCTCGCGAAGGGCGAGCAGGTATACGCCGACCGGAGGTGCGGAATATGTCACTCGATTGGGGAAAAAGGCAACAAGAAGGGACCGCTCGACGGCGTCGGCGCGAGGCTCTCGAACGACGAACTGCGGCAGTGGGTCGTGGACGCCAAAGGCATGACGGCGAAAACGGGTGCGCCGCGAAGGCCGGAGATGAAGAACTACGCGCTGCCGAAAGACGACGTCGACGCGCTCGTCGCCTACATGGCGTCGCTGAAGAAAAAATAGCGGGCACGCCGATTGCGGTACAGCGATCCCAACCGGCGCTTCCGCCGGTTTTTCGGAAGCGGCCGTTCACGGCCGCCGGGAGGGTGCAATGAAAACCCGAATCGTCGTCGGCGTGCTGCTGTTGATCGCGGTACTCGGTGTCGGAACCTACGCGAGCCGCGCCGGCGAGGTCGCCGGCCAACGGCAGTGGACGATCGTGAACTTCACCGAGCCGGTGCAGGTGAAAGACCAGATCGTGATGGGGCCGGTCCTCATCGTTCACGACGACACGAAGATGTCGCGCGGCGAGGCGTGCACCACGTTCTATCGCTTCGAGAAAGGCCGCGGCCCGAAGGAAGCGCTCGTGTCGTTCCACTGCAAGCCGGTGCAGCGCACCGTTGCCGCGCAGACGACGTTCAATCTCGTCGGGACGGTGAACGGCTGCAAGCGCCTGACGGAGTACCAGATCGGCGGCGACAGCGAAGCGCACGGGATCCCGTCCAAGTAGCAGCGAGCGCGAGTGGGATCCATGATCACGATCGCAGAGCCGACCAATCTCGACGCATTGCGGATCCGGCACGCGTTTCTCGCGGTGCCGGATCTGCGTGCGTCGGCCGATACCGTAGCAGCGCTGCTGTGCACGACGCCGCGGCACGCGCGTCTCGAGCTCGAGTCGCTCGTCGGCGAGCGGTTCCTCGAACGTGCCGCGGATGGCCTCTACATCCGCTCGACCACTCTCGCCTTGCCCTAGCCGCCGCCGGAAATCCGGCGCCGACGGCTTCCTGTCTTCAAATGTCCGGGGTTTCCGCGACGGCAATCGCCTTGCTGTAGAGTCCAGCACGGAGGGAACGACATGCGTTCAGTAGTGTTCACGGCGGCACTGTGCCTGGGCCTGGCGGCGGCAGCCGCCGCGCAGGACGCGAAGGCGGCGAAGGGGCAACAGGTGTTCGCCGATCAGAAATGCACGTTGTGCCACTCGATCGGCGACAAGGGCAACAAGAAGGGGCCGCTCGACGGCGTCGGCGGCAAGCTGTCGGCGGACGAAATCCGCTCCTGGATCACCGACGCGAAGGGCATGACCGCGAAGACGAAGGCGACGCGCAAGCCGGAGATGAAGGCCTACGCGCTGCCGAAGGACGATGTGGATGCGCTCGTCGCGTACTTGAGCTCGTTGAAGAAGTAGCGCCGGGCGGGGAGTCCCGCCAATGTCGATTCGGCGGATTCGTTTCGGTCTCGTCGTGGCAGCGGTATGCGCGGCGTCGGTCTCCGGCGCCACGACCTCGGCACCATCGCCCCAGCCCGCCACCTCGGAGGATTGCCTCTCGTGCCACGGCGACGCGGGCGCCAGGCGCGCAGACGGCCGCAGCGTTGCCGTCGACGCCGCACGCGTCGCCGCGTCGATCCACGCGCCGCTCGCGTGCGTCGACTGCCACGCCGATGCCGGGAAAGACCTGCCGCACGCGGATCGTCTCGCGAAGGTCGCCTGCGGCAGCTGCCACGACGACGTGGCCGGGAAGTATCACGACAGCATCCACGCGTGGGCGAAGGAGAAGGCGGGCCTCGTTGGCGCGCCGTCGTGCGCCGAGTGCCACGGCGCCCACGACGTCACGCCGCACACGGCGGCGACCAGCCGCGTGTATCGAGGCCGCGTGCCCGCCACGTGCGGCGCCTGTCACGCGGGGGTGCGGGAGAAATACGACGCCGGCGTGCACGCTGCGGCGCTGAAGAAGGGGGCGTCGAACGCGCCGGTGTGCATCGACTGCCACGCGGCGCACGCGACCGCGCGAACCGACACCGACGCGTGGCGCCTCCGCGCGACAGCTGAATGCGGCACATGCCACGCGAACGTCGTCGAGTCGTACCGGCGCACGTTTCACGGCAAGGTCACCTCGCTCGGGTCAGCGCGCGTGGCGGCGTGCGCGGATTGCCACGGCGCGCACGACATCCGCTCGGCGGCCGAGACGACGTCGACGGTGTCGAAGGCGCGGCTCGTCGAGACGTGCGGCAGGTGCCACCAGGGCGCCACCGAAAGGTTCGTGCAGTACGATCCGCACCCGGACCCGTCGGATTACTCGCGCGGCGCGGTGCTGTGGTGGGCGAACCGGTTCTACTGGCTGCTGATCCCCGGCTGCTTCGGGTTCTTCGGCCTGCACAGCGCCCTGTGGTACTGGCGCTCGAGTCACGACGGAGAACGGTCATGACGTCTGCAGCGGTCGAGGCGCCCCCGGAAGCCCCGCGCGCATCGGAGTGCGGGCCCGCCGCGGTCGACGATCGTGTTCACCTCGCGCGGTTCGATCCGGCGACGCGCCGGCTGCACGCCGTCGTCATGGCGACGTTTCTCGGGCTGGCGGCGACGGGGATGCCGCTGCTGTTCAGCGAGGCGCCCTGGGCGCGCGCACTCGCCGCGGTGTTCGGCGGCTTCCACGGCGCCGGCCTCGTGCATCGATTCTTCGGCGCCGCGCTGCTGGCGGCCGTCGCCTGGCATCTGTCGAACGTGTGCTACCGCGCGTTCGTGCGCGGCGAGCGGGGCTTGTTCTGGGGGCCGACGTCGATGGTGCCGCAGCCGCGCGACGTCGCCGATCTGTACGCGCAGATGAAATGGTTCTTCGGCGCCGGCCCGCGCCCGCGCTTCGAGCATTTCGCGTACTGGGAGAAGTTCGATTACTGGGCGGTCCTGTGGGGGACGGCGCTGATGGGCGCGGCGGGGCTCGTGCTCTGGTTTCCGGTCGCGGCGTCGAGGCTGATGCCCGGCTGGATGTTCAACGTCGCGCTGTTCGTGCACGGCGCCGAGGCGTCGCTCGCGATCGGCTTCATTTTCGTCGTCCACTTCTTCAACGGGCATCTGCGTCCGGGCAAGTTTCCGATGGACCTGGTGATCTTCACCGGGTCGGTCGCGGCAGGAGAGATGCGCGGCGAGCGCGCCGCGGAGTTCGCGCGGCTCGAGCGCACGGGCGCCATCCGATCGTTCGTCGTCGCGGACCCGGCGCCGGCGATCGTCCGCCGCGGCCGTATCATCGGCGCCGCAGGCCTCGTGCTCGGCCTCGCGCTGGTGTCGCTGATCGTCTACGCCGTCGCTCGATAGTCGATCGCGCCGGCCGTCGTGGAGGGAGGAGGAGAGGTGTCGCGTGACGTTCGCCTGATTCGCAGCCCGATCTCTGTCGTCGGCATGGTGGTGACGACCATCAGCGCCGTGGTGTTCCTCGTCGTCTTCTTCGCCGATCTGTTCGGCTTCCACCAGAACCCGTACCTGGGCATTCTCTTCTTTCTAGTGCTGCCCGGGATCTTCATCGCCGGCCTGCTGTTGATTCCGTTCGGGGCGTGGGTGGAGCGCGGCCGCCGCGCGCGCGGGCGCGCGCCTTCGGAGGTGCGCTGGCCGCGCTTCGACCTCAACGATCCGATCCATCGACGCGCGGCCGTGATCGTCTTCGCGCTGACGACGGCGAACATCGTGATCGTGTCGCTGGCGGCGTACCGCGGCGTCGAGTACATGGATTCCCCGCAGTTCTGCGGCCAGGTGTGCCACACGGTGATGAAGCCGGAGTTCTCGGCGTACCAGGACAGCGCGCATTCGCGCGTCGCGTGCGTGCAGTGCCACATCGGACCCGGCGCGTCGTGGTTCGCGCGGTCGAAGGTGTCCGGGTTGCGGCAGGTGCTCGCGGTCTCGTTTCACACCTACGCGCGGCCGATTCCCTCGCCGGTGCGGAACCTCCGGCCGGCGCGCGATACGTGCGAGCAGTGCCACTGGCCCGAGAAGTTCCACGGCGACAAGGTCCGCCGCGTCGTCGAGTACGGCGACGACGAGCGCAACACCGAAACGGTGACGACGCTGCAGGTGCACGTCGGCGGCGGCAGCGAACGGCTCGGCGTGGCGCAGGGGATCCACTGGCACATGAACGTCGCCAACGAGGTGGACTACATCGCGACCGACGACAAGCGTCAGGTGATTCCGTGGGTGCGCGTCAGGGACCGCGCCGGCGTCGTGCGCGAGTACGTCGCCGACGGCGTGACGCCCGATCAGCTCGCGAAGGGCGAGCGCCGGCGGATGGACTGCATGGACTGCCACAACCGCCCGGCGCACCCGATGGCGTCGACGCCCGAGCGCGCGGTGAACGAACGGATGGCGCGCGGCGAGATTCCCACGACGCTGCCGTTCGTGCGCCGGGAAGTCGTGAAGGCGCTGAAGGCGAGCTACCCGACGCAGGAGGCGGCCGGCGACGCGATCGCGCGCGCGCTGCGCGACTTCTACCGCGCGCAGGCGCCGGCAACGTACATGTCGCGGCGCCAGGACGTCGAGAAAGCGGTGAACGCGGCGACCGACATCTACCGGGGCAGCGTGTTTCCGGAGATGGCCGTACAGTTCGGCACCTATCCGAACAACATCGGCCACATGGACTCTCCCGGCTGCTTCCGCTGCCACGACGACAACCACAAGACGAAGGACGGCAAGAAGATCGGTCAGGACTGCGAAAGCTGCCACGCCATTCAGTGATCCGATCCCGCCCGAATCCGGTCCCCTCGTGTGGGGAATTCTCCGCGGTGTGCGGAGAATTCCCCACGTCCGCGGAAGCACGCTGCATCTGACGCCGCTCGCCGCGCGCGGCATCGCGGGCATCCGAGTTGCAGCCCTGCCTCCGGGACCCGGTCATTCTGCCGGAATCCCAGCGGCACTCAATGGGGGCTCGACTCACATGAAATTCCGCAGTGACGGTTTTCCGGCGCGCACGCTGGCAACCGCGCTCGCGCTCGTCTGGACGGTCGCCATCGGCGTGGTGGCCGCCAGCGGCGGCGCGTCGACGCCGCAGCCGGCCGCGACGCCCGCGACGCGCAGCGTCGCCGCGGCGACCGCAACGCACGCGGCGGCGCCTCCGCCAGCCACCGATCCCGCGCAGGCGACCAATTTCGTCGGCGAGGAGACGTGCGTCACGTGCCACGAAGCCGAAGGCAAGAGCCTTCACGCGACGCCGCACGGCAAGGCGCAGAACGTCCGCACGCCGGCCGGAAAGATCGCCGGCCAGAGCTGCGAGACGTGCCACGGCCCGGGCCAGAAGCACGCGGACTCGGGCAAGAAAGAAGACATCCGCCGCTTCGACGCCGTCAGCGCGCGCGACGCCAACGCCACGTGCGTCAGCTGCCACAACAGGGGCGCGCACGCCGACTGGCAGGGGAGCATGCACGACGCGCGCAACGTCTCGTGCGTCACCTGCCACAGCGTCCACGGCGCGAAGTCGGACAAGTTCCAGCTGAAGACGGCGACGGCGAGCGAGACCTGCGTCAGCTGCCACAAGCAGGAAGCGATGAAGGTGCGCAAGTCGGGCCACATGCCGCTGCGCGAAGGCAAGATGGAATGCACGTCCTGCCACAGCCCGCACGGCTCGAACAACGTGCGCATGCTGAAGGTGGGCAACAGCATCAACGAGGCGTGCGCCAGCTGCCACACCGAGAAGCGCGGCCCGTTCCTGTGGGAGCACGCGGCGGGGCGCGAGAACTGCGCCAGCTGCCACGATCCGCACGGCTCGAACAACGACCGGATGCTCGTCGCGAAGGCGCCGATGCTCTGCCAGCGGTGCCACGTCAGCAGCCGCCACCCGGCGACGATCTACGACGCCACCCAGGTGGCGAACGGAGCCAACCGCGTCGTCGGACGCGCCTGCGTGAACTGCCACGCGCAGATTCACGGTTCGAATCACCCGGCCGGCGCCCAGTTCCTTCGGTAACAGGAGAACGACGATGCGCAACAGACTATCGACCATGGTCGCCGCGCTCCTCCTGATTTCCGCAGGGGCGCTGGCGCAGGACGCGAATCCCGCCGAGGCGCCGCAGCAGGACGTCCCGAAGGCGACGACGGCGGCGACGCCGGAATTCCCGCTCACGAACCAGATCGACGTCGGGATCCGCGGCACGTTCTTCTCCGACAGATCGGACCAGGCGCGCTACCAGCGCTATCGGGATCTGCGCGACGGCGGCACGATCGATCGCGTCCGCTGGGCCACGACGAACGACGCCTACCTGTTCAAGGTCGAAGGTGATCACCTCGGCTACCGCGACCAGCGGTTCGCGGGGTCGTACAACAACTTCGGCAGGGTGAAGGCGACGTTCGAGTGGAACCAGGTGCCGATCTTCTACAGCGACACCACGCGGTCGCTCTACACCGTGAACGGCGGCGCCGCGACGATCAACGACGGCGTGCGGCTCGGCCTGCAGAACAAGACGACGACGCTCCTGAACGCGGTGCAGCTCGGATCGGGGTTCGATCTGCGCAGCCGCCGCGACGTCGCGAACGTGAACCTGATCTACAGCGCGACGCCGGGCGTCGATCTGAAGGTCTCGGTGCGCAACACCGATCGGCAGGGGCAGCAGCCCTGGTCCGGCAGCTTCGGCATCGGCGGATCGCCGGCGACTGTGGAGCTCGCCGTCCCGCTCGATCACCGCACCACCGAGCTCGGCACGGCGCTCGAGTTCGGCAACAGCCGCGGGTTCGCGAAGATCGGCTACGAGGGGTCGTTCTTCCGCAACAGCATCCCGACCTTCACGTGGGACAATCCCGTGCGTGTCACCGACGCGCCGAACGTCGGCGGGACGTCGGCGCCGGCGTTCGGCCGCGAGTCGCTCTGGCCGAACAGCAACATGAACTCGGCGATCGTCACCGGCGGCGTGAACTTCGCCGGCCGGAGCCGTGCGACCGCGTTCATCTCGGTCGGCAGCATGACGCAGAACGATCCGCTGCTCCCGATGACGTCGAACACGCAGCTGCCGGTCGTGCCGCTCGAGCGGCCGACGGCGGAGGCCGAGGCGCGCATCGTCGCGATGAACTACAACGTCACGTCACGGCCGACGAGCATGCTGTGGTTCAGCGCGCGCTATCGGCAGTACCAGTTCGACAACCGCACCCCGATGTTCGAGACGGGCGCCTACGTGAACTACGACACGGCGTACACGGCGACGCTCAACCACGAGTCGGAGCCGCTCGGCTACACGCGGCACACCTTCGACGCCGACGCGTCGTTCTCGCCGTACGCCTATGTCGGGTTCCGCGCCGGCTACACGCGCGAGGAGACCGACCGCAGCTTCCGCATCGTCGAGAAGACGACGGAGGACATCGGCCGCTTCTCGGTGGATCTGACCGGCGTCTCCTGGATCACGCTGCGCGGCGTCTACGAGCACGGGCAGCGCCGCGGATCGCCGGTGGACGAGGCGGAGCTCGTCGCGATCGGCGAGCAGCCGTCGCTGCGTCAGTTCGACATCTCGGACCGCGACCGCGACCGCTTCTCGGCCATCGTCTACGTGATGCCGACCTCGTTCCTGTCGGTCAGCGGGTCGGCGGGCGTCGGGCGGGAGAACTACCCGGGCACGAACTTCGGCCTCCGCAGCAACGACAACAACGTCTACTCGATCGGCTTCGATCTCGTGCCGGGCGACAAGGTGAACTTCGGCGTCAACTACGGCTGGGAGAAGTACACGGCGCTGCAGGCCTCGCGCACGTCGAACCCGCTGCCCGATCCGACGTTCACCGACGCGCGGAGGGACTGGACCGACGACAGCGCCGACAAGGTGAACACGTTCGACGCGTCGCTCGACCTGCTGAAGATCGTGCCGAGGATGGACTTCCGGATCGCGTACGACCTGAGCGATGCGCGCTCGACCTACGTCTACGGCCTCGCGCCGAACTCGACGGTCGCCGCGCCGGCGCCGCTGCCGCCGGTGACCAACACGCTGCGCCGCGCGACGGTCGACGCGAAGTACTTCCTGTCGCGCCATCTCGCGGTGGGCGGCGTCTACTGGTACGACGCCTACAAAGTGAGCGACTTCGCGCTCGGCCCGCAGCCGGCGCTCGCGCTGCCGGCGACGGCGTCGCCCGCGATCGTCCTCATGGGCTACCAGTATCTGCCCTACACGGCGAACACGGTCTCCGCGCGCGTCACGTATCTCTGGTAGCGCAGGAGCAGTTCAGGGGTCGGGTTCATTCGCCCTGACCCCACGGGGCCTGACGAGCGGTTCTCCCTCCGCACCGTTCGTCGGGCCTTTTTCCTTTTCCGCGCAGCGCCCACGGCGGAAAAACCCGCAGCCGCGCGGAGAAACCCGCGGCCGCCATCGCCGGAAACACGGCGCTGCGCGCGAAACCGCCCGAAATCCCGCACATCCGAACGGCATCGCGCTTGCCTTTACGGCCAATGACCCGCCTTGCTCTCCGGGACCGGCGGGACAAGCTGCGAGCGTTTTGTTTCTATGTCCTGTCACGTCGTCCTCGAGCGCGCCGCCTCACAGCCGTTGAAGCTGCGCGCGCGGCCGCTGCGCGTGGCGCTCGTCGGCCAGCCGAACGTCGGCAAGAGCGTCGTCTTCGGGCGGCTCACGGGGCGCTACGTCACCGTGTCGAACTATCCGGGCACCACCGTCGCCGTCAGCAAGGGACGCGCGCTCGTCGGCGCAGAGGTGTGCGACGTCATCGATACGCCGGGCGTGAACACGCTCGAGGGATCGGTCAGCGAGGACGAGCGGATTACCCGCGACGTCGTGGCCGGCGAGCAGGCGGAGGTGATCGTCCAGGTCGCCGACGCGCGCAACGTGCGCCGCGCGCTGATGCTGACCTCCCAGCTCGCGGCGTTCGGCAAGCCGATGGTGCTCGCCCTCAACATGATCGACGAGGCCTTCGCGCGCGGCATTGCGGTGGATGCGCCCGCGCTCGCCGCCGCGCTGCACGTCCCCGTCGTCGAAATGGTCGCGGTCGAAGGCCGCGGACTCTCGGAACTGCGCGACGCGCTCGCGTGCGCGGCCCGGCCCGATGTGCCGGCGCATCCCCACGCGACCGCTCGCGCGGTCTGGGCTCACGAGCTGACCGAGCGCGTTCGCCGCGTGTCGACGCTGTCACTGGCTTACGTCCAGGAGGCACTCGCACGCGCGACGCGCCGGCCGGTTACGGGGCTGCCCATTCTCGCCGCCGTCCTCTACGCGCTGTATCTCTTCGTCGGCGTCTTCGGCGCGCAGACGCTCGTGAAGATCCTCGAGGACGGCGTCTTCGGGCGCGGCATCAACCCGGCGGCCACGTGGCTGGCGGACCGCTTCGTGCCGGTTCCGCTCGTCCGCGACTTCTTCGTCGGCCAGTACGGCCTCGTCACGATGGGGCTCACCTACGCGATCGCGATCGTGCTGCCGGTGGTCGCGACCTTCTTCCTGATGTTCGGCTTCCTCGAGGACAGCGGCTACATCCCGCGCCTCGCGATCTTCTGCGATCGCATCTTCCGCGTGATGGGGCTGAACGGCAAGGCGGTGCTGCCGATGGTCCTCGGCCTCGGCTGCGACACGATGGCGACGATGACGACGCGGATTCTCGGGACGCCGAAGGAGCGGCTGATCGCGATCCTGCTGCTCGCGCTCGGCATCCCGTGCTCCGCGCAGCTCGCGACGATCATGGGGATCCTCGGCGGCATCTCGTTCGCGGCGCTCGGGACGCTGTTCGCGGTCGTCCTCGGGCAGATGTTCCTCGTCGGCTGGCTCGCGGCGCGCGTGCTGAAGGGCGATCGATCCGAGTTCATCCTCGAGCTGCCCCCGATCCGCTGGCCGCGGGTCGGCAACCTCCTCACGAAAACGCGTCTGCGCGTCTGGTGGTATCTGGGCGAAGCGGTACCGCTCTTCCTGATCGGCACCGTGCTGCTCTTCGTCCTCGATCGCGCCGGCGCGCTCGAGCGCATCGCCGCCGCCGGACGTCCGATCGTCACGGGCCTGCTCGGGTTGCCGCCGGCAACGGCGCAGATCCTCGTGATGGGCTTCCTGCGGCGCGACTACGGCGCGGCGGGACTGTTCCAGCTGGCGCACGACGGACAACTCTCGGGCGTGCAGGCGGTCGTCGCGCTGACCGTCATGACGCTGTTCGTACCGTGCGTCGCGAATTTTCTGATGATGGTTCGCGAGCGCGGGTTGAAAACCGGCCTGGCGATCATCGGCGTCATCACGCCCGTCGCCGTCTTCACGGGTGGGGCATTGAATTATGTCCTCCATTACCTTGGCGTTCAGTTCTAGCCGCGGATCAGGATCGAAGCGGCACCGCCGATCCGTGGTGCCGCTCTCGTCGGTCGCCGAGGGGGGACACGGGGTGATCGTCGACGTGCGCGCGACCGACGACGGCCGCGCCGATCGGCTGCTCGCGCTGGGCGTGACTCCCGGCGCGCGGTTCGTCGTGTTGCAGACGTTTCCCGGCATCGTTTTCCTGTGCGATCAGACCGAGCTCGCGGTCGAGCGGAGCGTCGCCGACTCGGTCTTCGTTCGCGTGACGACGACAGCGGAGTAGGAGACGAACCATGGCGCCGCCGCTTCGGCTCGTGTTCTGGGAGACCACCAAGGCGTGCAACCTGACGTGCCGCCACTGCCGCGCGGTGCCTCAGCGCGCGATCGGCCCGATGGAGCTGACCACGAAACGCGCCTTCGATCTGATCGACGACATCGCGACGGTCGCGAAGCCGGTGATGGTGCTCTCGGGCGGCGAGCCGCTGTTCCGCCCGGATCTGTTCGACATCGGCGCGTACGGCGTGGAGAGCGGATTCAGGATGGCGCTCGCGACCAACGGCACGCTGGTGACCGATCGGGTCGCGGCGAAGATCGCCGACGCCGGCTTCTCGCGCGTCGCGGTCAGCCTCGACGGCGCCGACCCGGCGACGCACGACCGCTTCCGCGGCCTGCCCGGCTCGCACGCGCTCGCGCTGCGGGGCCTGCGCAACCTGCGCGGCGAAGGCGTCTCGGTGCAGATCAACTCGACGATCGCGAAGCACAACGTCGCCGAGCTGCCGGCGCTGCTCGACCTCGCGCTCCGGATCGAGGCCGACGCGCTGCACCTCTTCATGCTCGTGCCGGTCGGCTGCGGCCTCGAGATCGCGCCCGCCGAGATGCTGCCGGCCGACGAGTACGAGCGCGTGCTGCACTGGTTCGACGATCAGTCGAAGAGCTGCCCGATCGATCTCAAGGCCACCTGCGCGCCGCACTATTACCGCATCCGCGCGCAGCGGATCGAGGACGAGCGGAGCCGCGGCGACATGACCTCGACCTTCATCGCGCCGGGCACGAAGGCGAAGGCGGCACCGGTGTTCACGACGCACGCCGGCGCGGCGCACGGCCACCCCGGCGGCCATCCGCACGGCGCCGGCGGGCAGGCGCTCTCGGCGATGACGCGCGGCTGCCTGGCCGGGACGAGCGTCTGCTTCATCTCGAACGAAGGCGCGGTCTACCCGTGCGGCTACCTGCCGGTGAGCGCCGGCGACACCCGCGTGCAGTCGTTCGCGGACATCTGGAACGACTCGCCGGTGTTCCGCGAGCTGCGCGATCCCGACGCGCTCGGCGGCAAATGCGGCGAGTGCCGGTATCAGGCGCTGTGCGGCGGCTGCCGCGCGCGCGCCTATGCCGCCACCGGATCGTTTCTCGCCGAAGAACCGTTCTGTTCCTATCAGCCGGCGACCGACATCCGGCCCGCCCGCTCGATTCCGATGGAGGCCCGATCATGACTCGCACGTTCATCGCGCGCGGCGCGACGCTGGCGCTGTGGCTCGGCGCGTCGGCGGCGGCGCTCGCGCAGAGCGCCTCGTTCACCTACGACCCGGCGGCGGAAGTCGCCGTGTCGGGCACGATTGTCCACGTCGCGGCCTTCGCGGCGCCCGACGGCGCCGTCGGCGTGCACCTCGATTTCGAGACGCCGGACGGCATGCTGAACGTCCACGTCGCGCCCGCGGTGTTCATCGGCCAGCAGAACTTCTGGTTCTTCGCCGACGACCAGCTCGAGATCATCGGCGTGAACGCGTTCATCGACGGCAACAAGTCGTTCATCGCGCGATCGCTGAAGAAGGAGGGCAAGGCGATCGTGCTGCGCGGCGCCGACGGCAGGCCCGCGTGGAAGCCCGCCGGCGAAGGCGTGGACGGCTGCGGCGTGGCGCACACGGCGCTGCCGCAGGGAACCGAACGGTGAACGAGCGCTGCCGCCAGAGGCGGAGCGCGACAAGCGACGGGCGTCTGCCTCCCGGCAGTCGTGTTGCAGCAGGGTGACGCGGAGGCCCTGAACCTCCGGAAAGCCGGCGGCGGCGCGAGATGCCGCGTCCTGACGCGGCGATCCTGGGGAGGCCACCATGATCGCGCGACGCACGTTGTGCGCACTTGTCGGTTCGGCGGTGCTGTCGGCCGGTTGCGGCACCACCGGATCGCCGACAGAGCCCGCGCCGACCGCGACGCCTCGCGTCGAGATTACGAGCGTGACGGCGTCCGCCGAGCGGCGTGTGTCGGGCGGTTACACGTACCGCGTCGTCATCCAGCTTCACGAGACCGCCGGCGTCGCGGCAACCATCGTCTCGGTCGACCTGACGTTTGGAAACAATGACGCGGCGATTCGCGCAGCGCGCTACGAATCACCGCTCATCGACGCGACGGGCGTGCTGCCCGGCGGAGCGACGGCCGCCACGCGCGAGCTGGCAATGGCGGACGCCGACGCGTCGACGCCGTACGCGACGATCGTCGACGTCGTCGTGCACTTTACCGACGGCAGGTCCCACGAGGGCGCGATTGCCGCGCGGGCGGCTATTGCGCCGTTGGCGGAACAGCCGCCCCCTCCGCCGCGATATCCGCTCGCCGGGAGGATCACCGACGTCGTCACGCACACACCGATTGCCGGTGCCCGCGTCGAGGTCGCGACGGGCGTCAACGCCGGACGGTCCGCCGTTGCGGGCGCCGATGGCGCGTACGTGCTCGACGCGCTCGCTGCGGACGCGTTCCGCCTTCGCGCGGCAGCCGACGGGTACGACCCTGGCGAACAGGGCGTCTCCGTGCCCGAAAACCGGACGGCCGATTTCGAACTGCGCCGAACCGCCGCCGCGGCGTGCGCGTACACCATCGCCCCGTCGGGCGCGGTCAACGTGTCGTTCGTCGGCGGCCAGCTGGCGGTCGCGGTGACGCGAGCGTCGGGCGCCTGCGCGTGGCAGGCCAGCTCGAACGCGGCGTGGCTGACGGCGTCCCCTGCGGCCGGCGCCGGCTCGGCGCCGTTGACCATTGCGTACACGTCCAACGCGGCCTTCGTCGGGAGATCGGGCGTTGTGACCGTCACGTGGAACGGCGGCTCCGCCCAGCTGATCGTCGCGCAGCCCGGTGAGTCGCCGGTGTTCTGCCGGATCGTCACGCTGACGGTCGGAGGGCAGACATCGATCACCGCGCCCGCGGAGGGCGCGCAGCTGATCGCCGCCGTGACGCCCGAGCCTGGCCTTCCGGCCGGCGTCTGCGGATCGTGGGTCGCGACGGCGTCGCCTGGCATCACGTTCACCGGCCTGGCGAGCGGCCCGACAGCGCCAGCAGCGCTGACGTTCGTCGTCGAGCGGAATCCGGCGGCGACGCCGCGAGTGCTGACCGTGGCCATCAGGTTTTCGAACGGGCCCGCACCCTCGCTGACGATTACGCAAGGTGGCGGGCCGTAGCTGATTGCCGGAAGTCAATCAGCCGCGCCGGGTTTCCGGCGCGCGCGTGCGCCGGCGGCGCGCCACGCCGGGTGAACCGAGCGGCGCGGTTCGTGCTTCCTCTTCTCCGGAGTCCCCCATGACCACCATGAACGCCGTGGTCTTCAAGGGACGCGGCCGGATTGCGCTCGAAGCCGTTCCCAAGCCGCGGCCCCTCTCAGGCGAAGCCCTCGTCCGCATCACCACGACCACTATCTGCGGCACCGACGTGCACATCGTCCGCGGCGAGTATCCGGTGAAGCCGGATCTCATCCTCGGACACGAGCCGGTCGGTGTCATCGCGGAGCTCGGCGCCGGCCTCGAGGATCACTACAGCGTGGGCCAGCGCGTCGTCGTCGGCGCGATCACGCCGTGCGGCCAGTGCTTCTACTGCCTGAACGGATCGCACTCGCAGTGCGGCGGCGCGGTCGGCGGGTGGAAGTTCGGCAACACGATCAACGGCGCGTGGGCCGAGTACCTGCTCGTGCCGGACGCGCGCGCCAATCTCGCGCCGATCCCGCGCGGCCTCAGCGACGAGGACGTCCTGCTGTGCCCGGACGTGTTCTCGACCGGCCTTGCCGGCGCCGAGCGCGCGAACATCCGCGTCGGCGACAGCGTCGCCGTGTTCGCGCAGGGGCCGATCGGCTTGTGCGCGACGCTCGGCGCGAAGCTGAGAGGCGCGGCGCTCATCATCGCAGTCGATCCGCTCGCGAGCCGGCTGGAGGTCGCCCGGCGGTTCGGCGCGAACGTCACGCTCCCGTCGACCACCGCGGATCCGGTCGCCGAGATCAGGCGGCTCACCGACGGACGCGGCGTCGACGTCGCGATCGAGGCGCTCGGGCAGCAGGAGACGTTCGAGCACGCGCTGCGATCCATCCGTCCCGGCGGCACGCTGTCCAGCCTCGGCGTCTACTCCGGCAAGATCGTCGCGCCGCACCAAGCGCTGTATGCCGGCATCGGCGATCAGCAGATCGTCACCACGCTCTGTCCCGGCGGCAAGGAGCGCATGCGGCGCCTGATGGCGATGATCGCGAATCGCCGTGTCGATCTGTCACCGCTCGTGACGCACCACTTCGGGCTCGACGAATTCCCCGAGGCGTTCGAGCTGTTCAGCAGTCAGCGCGACGGCGTCCTGAAGGTCGCGCTGCACCCGACCGTTCACGCCGATCGCACGCCGGGCCCGGGCCGCGCGCGCGAGATCAGCGCGGTCTGCTGACGCGAGAAGGGGGGTCGGAAGGGATTTCGCGTGGCAGCAAGCTGCGATGAAAGGCAGGTCCCGATGAAATCGAACGCCACGATCGCAGAGGTTCTCTTCGTGCTCGCCGCTTGGATGGCCGCTGTCGGCGCGCCGCGGATCGCGGCGGCGCAGCCGGCCACCACCCGGTGCGCCGCCTGTCATTTCGCGAACATGTCCGAGGTGCCGTCGCCCGAGCGGCTCGCCGACTGGCAGCGCTCCGCGCACGCGCGCCACGTCGTCGGCTGCCACGAATGCCACGGCGGCGATCCGTGGGCGGTCGTTCCGCGCGACGCGCACCGCGGAGTCGTCGCGGCCGGTCAGCTGTCGAGCCCCGTCAACGCCGCCAACGTCGTCTGGACCTGCGGGCGATGCCATGAGGCGAACGCGCGCGCGTTCGAGCGCAGCACGCACCGCGCGTCGGCGGCGCGCGGCGGCGAGGCCGCGCCGACGTGCACGACGTGCCACGACACGATGCGCGCCGCGGTCCCGTCGCCGTCGGCCCTCGAGGCGCGGTGCGCCGCGTGCCATCCGGCCGATTCGGCGCGCGGCGAATACCCCGCGCTGATGCATGAGGGCGTCGAGGCGCTGAACGCGCTTCGCGTGCGGATCGACGCGCTCGACGACGCGGTGGCGCGGGTGCCGGAGCATGGACGCCGCGTCGAGCTGCTCGTCGCGCTCAACAACGCGCGCGGGATCGTCGCCGCGTCGATTGCCGCGATTCACACGTTCGACATCCAACAGGTCAACGAACGGCTGACGATCGCGCGGCGCGAGATCGACGCGCTGGCGGCGGCGACGTCCACGGCCGTCAGCGATCGATGAGGAGACCGCCGTGACTATCAGAGTCCGTCTTGCGTGCGCGACGCTCGCCGCCGCCGCGGCGATCGCGTGCGCGACCGAGGCGCGCAGACGCGAGGGCCGCGCCGAGCCGCCTGCCGGACGGCCGCCAGTCGCGGTGACCGTGGCGCCGGCTGCGATTGAAACCGTCACCGACGCGATCGACGTCGTCGGATCGCTGTCGCCGAAGTTCTTCGCCGACGTGAAGGCGGAGGTCACCGGTGTGGTCGCCGCCGTGCACGTCACGGAGTGGACGGCGGTGCGCGCGGGGCAGCCGCTGGCGCGCCTCGACAGCGCCGAGACCGACGCCGCGATCCAGGCGCTGCAGGCGGCCGCCGCGCAGGCGGCCGTCGCGCAGACGCGCGCCCGCCGCGAGGACGACCGCGCGCGGGAGCTGCTGCAGTACGGCCTGATGACGACGCAGGCGGCCGACGAGGCGCGCTCGGCGCTCGAGGCGGCCGACGCCGCGGTCGCCGCGGCGCAGGCGCAGATCCGAACGGCCACTGCGCGGCTCGCCAAGTTCTACATCAACGCGCCGATGAACGGCGTGATCGCGATGCGGCGAGTGAACGTGGGCGACCGCGTGGAGAACATGGGCGGCGGCGAGCCGATGTTCCGGATCGTCGACAACCGGCTGCTGGAGCTGACCGTCACGGTGCCGTCGACGCAGGCGGCCGCCGTCCGGGTGGGGCAGCCGCTCGAGTTCACCGTCGACGGCCTGGCCGATCGCCGCTTCGCAGGTCGCGTGATGTTCATCAACCCGGCGGTCGACGAGGCGAGCCGATCCGCGCGGATCGTCGCCGAGGTGCCGAACGCCGGCGGCGCGCTCAAGGGCGGACTGTTCGCGCGGGGCCGCATCGTCACCGCGACGCGGCCCGACGCCGTCGTCGTCCCGCGCGAGGCGCTGCTCGACTGGAACACGGCGGCGCGCACCGCGCAGCTGTTCGTCGTCGACGCCGACGGCGCGTGCGCCGAGGCGCGGCGCGTCCGCGTCGGCCGGACGACGGCCGCGGGCGTGGAAGTCGTCGAGGGGCTCGCCGCCGGCGAGCCGGTCGTCACGCGCGGCGCGTTCGCGATCCGTCCCGGCGACACGGTGACCGTCGCGCCCGCGCGCCGCGAAGGCGCGTAAGACGATGTTCCTCTCGAATCTCTCGATCAAGCGTCCGGTGTTCGCGACGGTGTTGATGCTGTCGCTGCTCACGCTCGGCGCCGCGTCGTACCGGCGGCTTCCGATCGATCTGTACCCGAACGTCGAGATACCGGTCATCACGATCGTCACGGTCTATCCGGGCGCGTCGCCGGAGACCGTCGAGCGCGAGGTCTCGAAGCGGATCGAGGAGGCGATCAATCCGATCGCCGGGCTCCGCCACGTCGGGTCGACGTCGCGCGAGGGGAGTTCGCAGCTGTTCGCGGAGTTCGAGCTCGAGGTGAGCGTCGACCGGGCGGCCGAGGAGGCGCGCACGAAGATCGCCGCCATCCGGGGCGATCTGCCGCAGGCGATCCAGGATCCGATCATCGGCAAGCTCGACATCGGCGGCATGCCGATCATGTCGCTCGCGGTTCGATCCACGTCGCTCGCGCCGCGCGATCTCACGGCGCTCGTCGAGCAGAAGATCGCGCGGCGGCTCGAGAACGTGGCCGGCGTCGGCAAGGTCGATCGCGTCGGCACGGTCGATCGCGAGATCGCGATCGCGGTCCGCACCGATCGGCTCGACGCGCTCGCGATCGGCGTCGACGAGCTCATGGGCGGGCTCGCGCGCGAGAACGTCGACACGCCGCTCGGCGTCATGACCGGCGCCGCCCGCGAAACGCCGCTGCGGATGCAGGGCAGGGCCCGGACGATCGGCGCGCTCGCGTCGACGACGGTTGCGGCGCGCGGCGGACGCCCGATCTCGCTCGGCGAGCTCGCCGACGTGGTGGACGGCGACGAGGAGGCGCGCTCGCTCGCGTTCGTCGACGGCAAGCCGGCGATTGCGCTCGACGTGCTGAAGCAGAGCGGCGCGAACGCCGTCGCGGTGGCCGACGCGATTCGGGCCGAGGCGGCGCGCCTCGCGGGCGAGCTGCCGGCCGGCACCACGCTCGACATCGTCCGCGACGGTTCGACCATGATCCGCGAGTCGGTCGCCGACGTGCAGCAGACGATGGTCGTCGGCGGGCTGCTGACGATCCT
>Ga0075434_100000909_pt1 | contig 23743 bp, 17 predicted proteins | sample RhiMethybrSRZTD3_FD_75298 | JGI IMG/M metagenome (GOLD analysis project Ga0075434, IMG submission 75298) | Populus rhizosphere microbial communities from Tennessee, USA - Rhizosphere MetaG P. TD hybrid SRZTD3 | ecosystem: Host-associated > Plants > Roots > Rhizosphere > Soil | place: USA... | reverse complement strand
CCGAATCGCTCCTGCCCGATTTCGCGTGGATCGCGACCGGGATCCTGAGCCTCGCGCTCGAGGAAGGCCGGCTGGAGGAAGCGTATCCAGCCCTCCAGTTGGCCCTGGAGTTGAAGCCCGAGGACGCCCACGTCCTGACGTTGGGGGTCTCCTTGGCGCAGCGCATGGAGAACCGAGTCCTCGAGGAGACGCTGCTCCGCTCGCTCGCGCTACTCCCCGAGTCGAAGCCGTCCGACGTTGCCGCCTACGCGGCGTTCCTCGCTCGGGCGGGGAAGGGCGGCGCGTTTGCCCAGCTCTCGGCGTGGGCCGAGTCGAAGGGCATGACCCGCGACGACGTGCGGATCGAGGCCGGCCAGCTCCTGGTCCGGGAGGGGCACTACCACGAAGCGCTATCCGTGGTGAAACCGCTCCGCCACGATCCGCGGGCGGTGCCCGTTCGCGCCCGTGCCTACGTTTCCCTCGGCGAGGAGCGAAAGGCGCTCGAGGACTATCGGAAGCTGATCCCCGAGCGGGGGCTGTCGCGAGAAGAATCCCTGATCGTCGCCTACCTGGAAATCCGGGTCGGGGACCGGAAGCGCGGCGTCCAGACGCTCGAGGGCGCCCGAGCCGGAACGCTCGAAACCCCGCGGCAGGTGCTCGCGGCGAGCTTGTGCTACTCTTTGCTCGGCCACCCGGAAGAGGCCGTGTCGCTCATCCGTGAGTCGGCCGCGCGGGGCCTCACGAGCCCGTCCATCTACGAAGAGTTGGGCGCCGCCGCCAGCGTGCTGGGGGATAGCCTGGTGGCGGAGTGGGCTTTCGACCGCCTTCGCGACATGGGGAAGGAGACGTCGGAATGCCTCACCTTCCTGGCCACGGCGGAGCTCTCCCGGGGCGACCGGGACCGGGCCACCGCCACCCTGGAGCGCGCCGTCCGCATGGATTCCAGGAACGGGCGCGCGTTGACCCTGCTCGGACGGGTCCGGTACGACCGCGGCCAGCTCGAGATGGCGCGGGAGACGCTCCAACAGGCCGCCGCCTGTCCCGAGACCGCCTCGGAAGCAAATCGCGCTTTGGCAAAGGTTTGCCGCAGCCTGAAGCTCGAAACCGAGGCGCGCGAAGCGGAGTCCCGGGCGCGCGCCACGCGAAGCACCCCCACGACGGGCCTGAGCCTCTTCCTCCACCGCTAAGCGGTAGAATCGTAGGAACCTGGCGTCCCGGGTCGGGGTACGACCGGGTGACACGGAGACCAATGTGCCCATCGAGCCGCTACGCTTGAAGAAGCTCGACCCGCTCGCGGATCTGAGCGATGAGGACGTCATGGAGCGTTGCGCGACCGGCTCCGAGGCGGGTTTCCGCACGCTCGTTCAGCGCTATCGCTCGCGGATCATGAATCTGGTCTGCCGCTTCATCAACGACCGCGATCGCGCCGAAGAAATCGCGCAGGAAGTCTTCCTTCGCGTCTTTAGGAATCGCGAGCGGTACCGGAAGAGCGGAAAATTCTCGACCTGGATCTTCACGATCGCCGTCAACCTCACGAAAAACGAAATCCGGAGCCGCGTGCGGCATCGCGGCACCTATAGCCTGGACGCCATGGAAGAAGAGACGGGCGGCCAGGGACTTCCGTTTCCCGATTGGAAGCCGCTCCCCGACCAGGACCTGAATGCTCGGGAAATCCAGCACAAGGTCGCCGAGGCGCTCCGCAAGATCCCCCCGCGATACCGCGAGGCGGTGGTGCTCCGGGACGTCGAGGGGCTCAGTTACGAGGAGGTGGGCGAGATACTCCGAATTCCGGGAGGCACGGTGCGCTCGCGGATCAACCGCGCGCGGCTGATGCTCAAGGATCGGCTCAAGCCCCACTTGAATCTGGAGGACGACGTATGAACTGCCGGTCCGCGGAATCACTCTACTCCGCCTTCCTCGAAGACGAGCTGAGCCAGGAAGAGCGGCGCTCGCTGGAGGCGCACCTCATGGGGTGCCGCCGTTGTGCGCTCTCGGTCAAGGAGCTGAAGGTGACGCTCGAGGTGATGAGCGACCTCCCCGCGATCGAAACAAGCCCGCATTTCGAGGAGGAGATCTTCGACCGGATCCGCTCCGGCGAGGCCCTTCGGCCTACGTTGATCGAGTGGCTCGGCGGGTTCTTCACCGCCGATCGTCTGAGGCCGGTCTTCCTGACGGGCGCGGCCGTCTCGGCGCTCTGGATCGCCGTGATCGTCACGCACCCCGAGGCCTACCTCCCGGGCGGCGCGGTGGCGAAACGTGGAGCGGGCACGCCCGCGAACTCGCCCGACAACCGCTCGCTGGCCTCCACCGACGGCGCTTCCGTGACGCCCGGCGCCTCCGCCGGGCCGATCGGTCCCGCGTTCGGTCCTCGGGCGGCGCTCGCCTCGACCGAGCCCGCAGGCGTCTCGTCGTCGAGCCGTCGCGCGCCGGCGAATCGCGCCGGAACCTCGGGAGACCAGTGGGTGGACAGCCAGATGCCGGTCGCGTCGTCCGCGTCCGACTCCGCGCTCCCCGATCCGGGCGCCCGTTTCCAGGACGAGTACATCCTCGATCAGTTCTACCTCGACCGCGGAAACAATCGCGGAACGCAATCGATCGTACCCGTCTCGGGCAATTCCTCCGATGACGTGTACATCACCTTCTAGCCGCTTGCGGTCGGTCGCGCCGCCGGCGCCTCTGGCCGCGCTGTCGCTGGCCGCGCTCTCGCTCGTCCTCGCCTCCTCCGCGCTCGCCGAACCGCCGGTGGCGCCGTTACGCCCCGAGACCGGCACGTTCATCGGGGCCCTCGATTCGATCAGCGCCAGCATCGTCACGCTCGTCGCCGTCCCGAACGAGGACGCCGCGCTGCCGCCGGGCGCGCGCCGGAAGCGCCTGATCGGCACCGGCGTGGCCGCCACGAACCGCCGCATCATCACGACGGCGAGCCTGGCGCGCGCCAACGGCACCGTGCAGGTCCTGCTCGGCCCGGGCGTGCAGCGGGTCGCGTCGCTCAAGGGCGTGGACCCCCGCTCCAACATCGCCGTGTTCGAGATCGACGATCCGATCCTCCGTCCCCTCCACCGCGCCCCGCCGCAATCGATGGCGGTCGGGTCCTGGGTGGCGGTCCTCTCGAACGTGTCCGTGACGCGCCCTCAGGCGGCGCTGGGGCGGGTCGTGGGCCGCGGCGAGCGGGTCGACTACACCTACTCCGGCGACGTGCTCGAGATCGACGCCCCCACCTATCCGGGCACGACCGGCGGCGCCGTCGTGAACGAGGACGGAGAGTGGATCGCCACGGTCGTCTTCCGGGCGACGTCCGCTCCGGACGACCCGGGCGGCAGCGTCCACGGCTCGGCCGATCCCGTGCCGGAGCCGAACAGCCTCTTGATCGCGCTTCCCGTCGATCAGGTCGACCACATCGCGAACGACCTCGTGGCGTACGGCGCGGTGCGCCACGGCTTCCTCGGAATTCGGCTCAAGCTGGGCGCCCCCGCTCCCGAGGACACGATCGGCGTCCTCGTGGACGGCGTCATTCCGGGCGGGCCCGCCGCCTCGGCGGGAATCCGACGCGGCGACCGAATCCTCGCCCTGGATGGACAGGAGATGCAGAGTTCCTCCGACGTGACGCTCTTCGTGCAGGGCGCGCGCCCCGGCGATGAAATCGAGCTGACGGTGCTTCGCGAGACGGAGATCCTTCCCGTCCGAGTGGTGCTCGGCTCGAGCGCGGACGCGCCGCGCGCCAACTTGAACGGGGATCGCAAGCGACAGGCCATGAAGCTCCGCCAGGATCTCTCGCGCGCGAAGGCGGAAGCCGACACGCTGGAACGGCGTCTGCGCGAGGTGGAGTCGGGGAACGGCCGTTAGCGCCTAGCCGCGACTCTGTGGTAGCCTCCGGCCCACGATGCTGCGGCCCCCAAAGGCACGGATCGCCCGCGAGGTTTCCTTCCGACGCCCGGCGTCGTGCCGCGCCCTCGTTCCGATTCCCGCCGTTTTCCTCGCCTTTTCCCTCGCGGCCGCCTTGGCCCCGGCGCTTCTGGGTTGCGGTCGGCCCTTCGCGGAAGGAGGAAGCGGCGAGATCACCGTCATCACCGCGTGGCCCTTCGACGCGCCCGAGGCGCTCCTGCTCCGCGCGATCCTCGAGCGTGAAGCGGTCCGTATCGAGAGCGAGCCCGCGTATTCGCTCCGCTTCGTCACGCCGCGGGACGCCCGCGCCTATCGCGCCCGGAACGTGCTCGTGATCGGGGCGGGCCCGAGGGAGGGCGTGCCCGAGCCGGCCCGCCGCCTGGCTTCGCTCCTCGGGCCGGGAGGCGATCCCTTCGTCTTCACGACCGACCTCTGGCTTCGCGGTCAGTCGGCGGGCTTGGTCTGGGCCGACACGCGCGCCGCATGGATCCCCGCGGTCGCGGCGTCGCAGAACCGGCTCTTCCACGCGCTGGATCGCGCCACGTTCGCGACCGTGCGGACGAGGGTGCTGTCCCTCCCACGGGACGATCGCGCCGAGCGCCGCCTCGCCGAATCGCTCGGAGTGCGGGTTCGCGTTCCGCGCGGGTATCGGCTGACGATGAACCACGACGCGCATGCGGCGCTCCTCCTCGAGGAGGGACCGCCCGCCCGGCTCTTCCGCCTCGAGGAGCTCCGCGATTCGAGCGCGGACCTGAGCGCCGCTCGAGCGGCATTGGCGCGACTCTTCCGCCCGCGTGAGCGGACGCTACCGATCGCGGAGCCCGTCCTGACTCCGAGCGAACTCAAGGGCTCGACGCGCCAGATGCACGGCCGGTGGGAGGACGAGGACGTGGCCGCGGCGGGGCCGTTCCGCGCGTACGAAGTGCGGCGAGGAGCGAGACGTTACCTGGTCGATCTCGCGGTCTTCGCGCCGGGGCGCCACAAGCTGCCCTACCTCCGCGAGCTCATGGCCATCGCGGAGACGCTCGAGCCGGAGCCGTCGCGATGAAGATCCGGGTCCGAGTCGCGGGTCGCCCGACCGGCTACGCGGTGCACGTGGAGAGCGGCCTTCTCTCCCGCGTCGGCCCGCTGGCCCTTCCGCACGCTCCCGGAGGGCGCGCGCTGCTCGTCACCGACCGGACCGTCGGGCGACTCTACGGCGCGCGCGTGGAGCGGAGCCTGACGCGGGCCGGCCTCCGCGTCTCCCGCGCCACGTTGCCGGCGGGGGAGCGCGCGAAGTCGTTCGCGACCGTGCGGTCCCTCTGCGAGCGGTGGGCGAAGGAAGGCGCCGGACGCGACGCGCTGGTCGTGGCGCTGGGCGGCGGCGTGGTCTCCGACGCGGCGGGCTTCGCCGCGTCCGTCTTCGGGCGGGGAATCCCCTGGATCGCGGTGCCGACGACCCTCTTGGCGCAGGCCGACGCGGCGATCGGCGGGAAAGTCGGCGTCAACCTCTCCGCCGGAAAGAACCTCCTCGGCGCCTACCACCATCCGCGCGCGGTCCTCTCGGACCCCGACGCGCTGGCCACTCTGACGCCCCGCGCGGTCCGGTCGGGTCTCGCGGAGGTCGTGAAGATGGGCGTGATCTGCCGCCCCGCCATCTTGCGCCAGCTCTGGCGCCTCTGCGACACGCCGGGCGGCGTGACGCCCGAAGCGTCGGGGCCGCTCGTCGCCGCCTGCGCCGCGGAGAAGGCCTGGTTCGTCGCGCAGGACGAGCGCGACCAGGGAATGCGGCTCCTCCTCAACTTCGGGCACACGGTGGGACACGCGCTGGAGGCGGCGGAGGGATACGGGCGCTACCAGCACGGCGAGGCCGTGTCGATCGGGATGGTGGCCGCCGCGCGGCTCAGCGTGATCGCGGCAGGACTCGACCCGGTCTCCGCGCTCGAGATCGAGATGCTGCTCCAGCGCCTCAAGCTCCCGACGCGGCTTCGACGACCCCCGACGGCCCGATTCTGGAACGCGCTGGACCGGGACAAGAAGCGTGGACGGAAGGGCGCCCGAGTGGTATTGTGCCCGGCGATCGGTTCTGCTGAAGTCTATGAATTAACGTCGCTTACCACTCTTCGGCAGGTTGTCCTGAGCCTCATCCGGCGTTCCTAGAGGAGCCCATGCCCGAGGAAGTCCGCGAAGAGCGAGTCCGTCTCCTGGAAGAAACAGTGCGCCGCGACGCAGCCACGGCCCTCTACATGCCCCTCGCGGAGCGCTGGCGCGAGCAGGGGCGCGTCGACGAGGCCATTCGTCTTTGCGAGGAGCGAAGGACTCGCCCCGGTCAGGGCGTGGGCGATCGCATCGTGCTGGGTCGCTGCTACCTGGCGGACGGCCGCCTCGGCGAGGCGCGTCACGAATTCGAGGGCGCTCTCTCGCTCGATCGGGAGAACGTGGTCGCGCTGAAGGCCCTGGCCGGCATTCTCTCCCACGAGGGCGAGCATGGGCGCGCCTCCGATCTCTACCTGGCCGTCTGTCGCATCGACCCCGGCGACCTCGAATCCCAGACCGCGCTCCATCAGATCACGTCGGGCGAGTTCTCCGAGGTCCGCCCTCCCGACATCGTCGTCGACACCGCCGACGTCGCGTGGCAGCCGGTCCGGCTCCCTCGCGAGGAAGAGCACCTCTCCGTCCTGGGCTTAGGGCTCCACACGATCGAGACCTTCGACGCTCCGGCGGCGGGGGCGAGCTCACCCGGCCTCATGGACTTCCGGGATCTCTCGATCGACGAGCTGGAGCCGCGCACGGCTTCGCGTCCGGCCGAGGCCGCCGCGACGGCCGCGGCGCCGGCGGTTCCGGGCGCGGAGGAGGGGACGCCGGCTGCGCCGGACGCGCCGGGCCCGGTCTCCGGCAACAAGTCCGCGTTCCAGGAGTGGCTGGGCCGCCTGGGCGGGGGCCGCTGATGGCGCGCGCCGCTTCCCGCGATGTGTGGGTGCTCCACGGGCCCAACCTGAACCTGCTCGGAAGGCGCGAGCCCAAGCTCTACGGCAAGGACGCGCTCGCGACGATCGACCGGCGCCTCGAGAAGCTGGGCGAATCGCTCGGACTCAAAGTCTCTTCCTTCCAGACGAACCACGAAGGCGCGCTGATCGACCGCCTGGTGATCGCCATGGACGAGGCGGACGGCGTGCTCTTGAATCCCGCCGCCTTGACCCACACGAGCATCGCGCTGGCCGATACGCTGCGCGTCGTCACGATTCCGGTCGTGGAGGTGCACCTCACGAATCTCTACGCGCGGGATCCCGTGCATCGAACCAGCATCACCGGCTCGGCCGTGCGCGGAGTGATCATGGGATTCGGCGGCGCCTCCTACGAGCTCGGCCTCCACGCGCTGGCCGCGCTCATCGGGGGCTCCGCGAAGCGAGGATCGGCACGATGAACCTCAGGCGGTGGATCGCGGAGCTGGTGCAAATCATGCGCGACGAGGACCTCGCCGAGATCGAGGTCCGGCGATTCTTCTCGACCATTCGACTCCGCCGGCCCGGCACGGAGGCCGTCGCCGTGGCACCCCAGGGGCGCCCCGCGAACGCGCCGGCGGGCGGGACGCCCGCGCCGGCGCCCCCGCCGCCCCCCGAGCCCGCCACCAACCTCGTGCCCATCAAGTCGCCGATGGTCGGCACGTTCTACCGGTCGCCGTCCGCCGACGCCGATCCCTACGTCGAGATGAACACCCGCGTCGACGTGGGGCAGACGGTGTGCATCGTCGAGGCGATGAAGCTCATGAACGAGATCGAGTCGGACGTTCGGGGGCGCATCGCGCGCATCCTGGTGGACAACGCACAGCCCGTTGAGTTCGGGCAGGTGCTCTTCCTGGTGGAGACCGACGGCCCGGCCGAGCGGGCCGCGTAGGAGACCAAATGAACATCAAGCGGGTCCTGTCGAAGATGGTGGAGATGAAGGCCTCGGATCTTCACGTGAAGGTCGGCACCAAGCCCACGGCCCGCGTGAACGGCGAGCTCCAGATGATCGACGAGCCGGCGCCGAGCCAAGTGGACCTCGAGGCCGTCGTGGACCAGATCCTGACGCCGAAGCAGAAGAAGGTCTTCGAGGAGACCAAGGAGGTCGACTTCGCGTTCGGCGTCACCGGGCTGGCCCGGTTCCGCACGAACTTCTACCAGCAGCGCGGCACGACCGCGATGGTGTTCCGCCAGGTCCCGGCCACGATCCCCGCCTTCGAGGAGTTGAATCTCCCCGCGTCCATCGAGGAATTGGCGTCGCGCCCCCGCGGGCTGATCCTCGTCTGCGGCACGGTCGGATCCGGGAAGTCGACGACCCTCGCGGCCATGCTCGACTCGGTGAACCGGCGCGAGGCGAAGAACGTCATCACCATCGAGGACCCGGTCGAGTTCCTGTTCCGCGACAAGAAGTCGACGATCAGCCAGCGCGAGATCGGACTCGACACCTCCACCTTCGCCGAAGGGCTGAAGCACATCCTGCGCCAGGACCCGGACGTGATCATGATCGGCGAAATCCGGGACGCGACGACGATGGGCACGGCGCTCATGGCGGCCGACACCGGCCACATGGTCTTCTCGACGCTCCACACGATCGACGCCACCCAGACCGTGAACCGCATCATGTCGTTCTTTCCGCCGCACCAGCACGAGGAGATCCGGTTCATGCTGTCCTCGACGCTCCAGGCGGTGATCGGGCTCCGTCTCGTCCCGCGTTCGGACATCGAAGGCCGAATCCCCGCCGCCGAGGTCATGCTCGTCACGTCCACGATTCGCGAGTACCTGCTGGATCCCGAGAAGACGTCGCTCATCAAGACGGCGATCGCCGACGGCGTCTCCACGTACGGGATGCAGACCTTCGACCAGTCCCTGATGCGCCACTACTCCGAGGGCAAGATCACCCTGGAGAACGCGCTTCGCTACGCGTCCAACCCCACCGAGTTCGAGCTGCGCATCAAGGGCATCCACGCCACGTCCGACGAGAGCTGGAAGTCGTTCGAAGGCAAGGAAGAGATCGTCTAGCGGGCATGATCCGGAAGATCCTGATCGCGAACCGCGGCGAGATCGCGTTGCGCGTCATTCGCGCGGCTCGCGAGCTGGGAATGGAGACGGTCGCCGTCTACTCCGAGGCCGATCGCGATTCGCTCCACGTGCGCCTGGCCGACGAGGCGGTGTGCATCGGTCCGGCGCCCTCGCCCGCGTCCTACCTCCACATCCCGCGGATCATCAGCGCCGCCGAGATCACGGCGGCCGACGCGATCCACCCCGGATACGGATTCCTCTCCGAGAACGCGCACTTCGCCGAGATTTGCGAGTCCTGCAAGATCCGCTTCATCGGCCCCACGGCGGAAATGATCCGCCTCATGGGCGACAAGGCGATGGCCCGGCGGACCATGGTCCAAGCCGGCGTGCCCGTGACGCCCGGAAGCGAGGGCGTGGTGAACTCGGTGGAAGAGGCGCTCGAAGTGGCGAAGGCGCTCGCCTATCCCGTGATCATCAAGGCCGCCGCGGGCGGCGGCGGGAAGGGAATGCGGATCGCCACCGACGAGGCGTCGCTCCAGAACGGAATCCGGACCGCGCAGGCGGAAGCCGAGGCCAACTTCGGCTCGGGCGCGGTCTACCTCGAGCGCTATGTCGAGCGACCCCGCCACATCGAGGTGCAGGTGATGGGGGACCGCCATGGAAACATCGTGCACTTGGGCGAGCGCGAGTGCTCGCTCCAGAGGCGGCACCAGAAGCTCCTCGAGGAATCGCCGAGCCCCGCCCTGACGCCGGAGCTTCGCCGGAAGATGGGGGACGCCGCGGTGAAGGGCGCCTCCTCGATCCGGTACGAGGGCGCGGGCACGATCGAATTCCTCCTCGGCCAGGGGGGCGAGTTCTACTTCATGGAGATGAACACGCGAATCCAGGTCGAGCACCCGGTCACCGAGGAGGTGACGCGACTCGACCTGATCAAGGCGCAGATCGCCGTCGCGGCCGGGGATCCGCTCCCCTGGAAGCAGGGGGACATCCGGCACGAGGGCCACGCGCTCGAATGCCGGATCAACGCCGAGCGACCCGACCACAATTTCCAGCCCTCGCCCGGCCTGGTGAAATACTTCCACGCCCCCGGCGGCCCGGGCGTGCGCGTCGACAGCCATCTCTACTCGGGATACACGGTGCCGCCCCACTACGATTCGATGGTCGCCAAGATCATCTGCTGGGGGCGGGACCGCGGCGAGTCGATCGCCCGCATGCGGCGCGCCCTCGCGGAGACCGTCGTCGAGGGGATCGAGACGACGATTCCCTTTCATCTCAGGATTCTCGAGGACGAGGCATTCCAGAAGGGCGCGATCCACACCGGATACCTCGAGGAGTTCATGGCGCGCGCCAAGGCCGCCACGTGATCCGGATCGACCTCCACGTCACCCCCTCGGAAGTGGAGCGCGCCTCACTCGAGAGCCGGCAGATCGTCGTCGTGGATGTCCTCCGGACGTGCACCAGCGCGGCCGTCGCCATTCGAAACGGCGCCGCGAAGATCATCCCGGTCGAGACCGTCGAGGAGGCGACCCAACTCGCGCAGACCCTCGACCCGAAGTCCCGGCTCCTCTGCGGCGAGCGGGAGGGGCGCAAGGTGAGCGGGTTCGACCTCGGAAATTCTCCGCGGGAGTACGACCGGGAGAGGGTGGTGGGCAAGACGCTGGTGTTCGCCTCGACGAACGCGAGCCCGCTGATGGCGGGGCTTCTCGAGGGAAGGGACCAGCGCCTCCTCGCCTACGTGAACCTGAGCGCGGTCGCCGGGGCGGTGCGTCGGGACGGGGCCGATCTCGCGATCGTCTGCGCCGGGCGGAACGGGCGGGTCTCGCTCGAGGACTTCGCGTGCGCGGGCGCCCTGGTGCGGCGGCTCACGGATTCGGACCGCGCCCTCGCGGTGAACGACGCGGCGGAGGTGGCGCGTGCCTATGACGCGGCGCACGGCGACGCGCCGGAGGGAATTCTCCGCCAGAGCGAGCACGGCCGGTACCTGATCGAGATCGGATTCGAGGGCGATCTGCCCGTCTGCGGCGCGATCGACGGGGTCCCCGTCGTTCCGTTCTTGAGAAACGGCCGGATCACGGCCGAACCCGAAGGCGACGGCGCCGCGGCCTAGCGGCGCCCGCCCGCTCCGCTCCCCCTACGCGCCTCGGCGCGCCCTTCGGAATAATTCGAACGCCAACGCCCCGAAGAACAGGTTCCCCGCCCACGCCGCGAGGAGCGGCGGGAGAGCGCCGTTGTGTCCCAGGGCCTGGCCCGTCCGGATGAAGGCGTAGTAGACGAACGAGATGAAGACGCTGAGCCCGAAGGACACGGCCAGCCCCGCGCGCCGGACACGGAGCGCGAGCGCGGTTCCGATGACCACCACGATGAAGTTCGTGAGCGGGAAGGAGATCTTGAGGTAGAGCTCCACCAGGTACTTCTGGACGCGGCTCCCGCTCTGGCGAAGGCGACCGATGTACTCGGAGAGTTCCCAATAGGACAACGTCTTCGGGTCCTCCTCCGCTTCCGCGAAGTCCCGCGGGCGCTCCACGAGCCCCGGGATGACGAGCGCGGTGAAGTGGGCGGCGTGCTCGCCCTCCCGATCGAAGCGCCGCGTGTAGCCCTCCCGAAAGACCCATCGGCCGTTCTCCCACCGCGCCGACTGCGCGTCGATCCGGCCGACCAGCGTGTGCTCCTGGATTTCCTGGATCACCACCTCGCGCATCTCGCGGGCCGGGACGTTGTAGGTCCGGATCAGGAACGTGCGTCCGTCGGCGCCCAGGTAGGCCAGGTTGGCGCGCATCATCGCCCCCTCGACGTTCTGTTTCTTGATCTCGCCGCGGAAGATCCGCTGTTGCTGCGCGTTCAAGTGGGGGAGGAAGAACTCGTTCGTGATGAAGACCAGCCCGCTGATCAGGAGGGCCGTGGCCAGGAGCGGTGCGGCGATCCGGCCGGTGCCGACCCCGGCAGCCCGCATCGCGGTCAGCTCGTTGCTTCGCCCGATCTGTCCGAGCGCCATGAGACAGGAGAGGAGCATCGCCATGGGCAAAACTTGGAGCGCGATCCCCGGAATCGAGACGAGATAGTAGGCCGCGACCGTGGAGACGGGGACCTTGTTGTCGAGGAAGGTGTCGATCTTCTCGAAGACGTCCACCACGATGAAGATCGAGACGAAGAAGACGAGTCCCAGGGCGAGCGCGACGAGCTGTTCGCGGAGGACGTACCGATCGAGGAGCCTCACGCCGGAATCGCCCGGGGTCGCCCGGTGCGCGGCGCGCGCCGCCGCGGCCGGCGCAGGAGCTCCGCCGCCTGGAGCGTCAGGACCAGCCCGATCGCGCCGATCACGATGTTGGGCGCCCACATCGCGAACCAGGGCGCCAGGATGCGCCGGTCGGCCAGCTCCTCGCCCCCGGCGAGGCAGAGGTAATAGAAGACGAAGAAGAGGATGGACAGGAACGCGACCGCGATGCCGCTCTTTCGCGCCCGCATGCCGAGCGGAGCCCCGACGAGCACGAAGACGAGGCAGGCCGCGGGGATCGAGAACTTCTTCTCGACCTCGACTTCCAAGCTGTTCAGGCGCCGTTCGAGGGCGTCGATCTCGAGCTGCTTCATCTGGATCGCGTCCATCGTCACGGGCGAGACCTGCCGGCGCGGCGTGAGGGGCGTGGGAGCCGCGGCCCAGGGACCCACCGAGGAAAAGGCCCGGAGCGCCCCCCGGAGCCACGCCCTGAGGCCGCGGGCCGGCTGGCGAGGCACGGCGGCGCGCACGAAGTCGTCGTAGGAGGCGAATCCCGCGTCTTTCAAGATCAGGTCCCGCGCCCCGTTGGTCCGCCCCAAGTCCTCGCGCAGCTTCGCGATATGGTCCTCCATCATGCCGAGGCTCATCTCCCGGTCACCCCGGATCTCGCGGTCGTGGCGCTCCAGATCGCCCCCCGGATTCCGAATATTAATATTATGCGTCTTGAACTGGAGGCGCCGGTAGGTCCGCTCGTCGTCGTTGGGCGGCACCTCGTGGATTTCGCCGTCGTGGAGCTCCAGCGTCATGATCCGGCCGTCCGGGGAGTTGTGGATCACCCCCCAGTCGGCCAGGATGGTGGTCGGCCGGGCGTTCGAGTTCAGCTGGTAGATCTTCACGCCCCGGATCTCGTTCGTGCGGCCGTCCACCTTCTCGACGAAGATGTTGTAACCCACGAAGCCGTCGATGAAGACCCCCTCCGTGATCTGGGCCGTGGGGCGCTTCCGTCCCACGTCGGCCATGAGGTTGGCGAGGGCGTGGTTCGATTCCGGGAGCACCCAGTTGTTGAACATCACGAGGAGCCCCGCCAAGACCGACGCCGCGAGGAGGGGCGCGCCGATGACGCGGAGCAAATTCACGCCGTTCGCGCGCATGGCGGAGATCTCGTTGTCCTGCGACAGGCGGCCGAAGGTGGCGAGGCAGGCGATGAGGACGGCGCAGGGAAAGGCGAGCGCCACCATGTAGCCCAGGGACAGGACGAAGAGCTCGAGCACCACGCCGATCCCGATTCCCTTGCCGATCGCGAGATCGACGAGGTCGAACATGAAATCGAGCGTCAGCAGGAAAATGACGACGCTGAACCCCAGAAGGAACGGGAAGAGGTGCTCGCGGAGAACGTAGCGTTCCAGTATTCTCATTCGGTTCGTTCGGGAAGAGCGTGGAAGCACCCCAGCACGGTCAGTATAGGGAGCCCGGCAGGTCCGGCGCAACCGCGCCCGTGGCCTTATCTCCTTCTCTCATCGACGCTTTGAAAGCGAACTTCATCGCGGCGGGGGGGTTTAACCCCTGTCGTGGCCCGGCCACACCGGGGGACCCCCTGCACCCAGGGAACCGTCACCAGAATGGGATCATGCATCCACCGCTGAGGGCCGCCTTCTTCCTGGCGGTCCTGGCGCTCGCCATCGTTTGCCCCCGAGCCGCCAGGGCGGAGCTCCGCTTCCGCGCCATGGCCGATTCCACCTCGCTCCTCAATCCCCTGGCCCCTCAAGAGGCGGTCGGCCTCCCGCCCGGCTGGGTCTTTCGCATGCCGCCCCCTGGAGTTACCGGATACGGCGACCCGACCGTCTCGGTAACCGTGGACCCCGCCGCGGGAACCGTCCGGGAGTCCTACCGCGAGCTGGACGTGGAGATTCGCGAGCCCTTGGTCATGGCCGGAGCCGACTACAACCGGGTCGTCGCCGCCCGCGCGACGCGGCGCATGTGGCGGGAGAAGACGAAGCAGACGCGTTCCGTGAACAAGACGGTGGCCGGCAGGGGCGGTGGGCGCGTCCGCTTCGAGCTTCCGGTCGTCCTTCCGAAGGCGGTCCGCTCGATCCTCGGGGACGGCGCCCCCAACCTCGAGGTGTCGGGGAGCGAGACCATCACGCTCGCCGGGGTCAGCGACTGGACCGTCCGGAAGAGCCAGTACGACACCGAGCGACGCCGGCAGAGCGCCTTCCCCTCGTTCGAGATGAAGCAGGAGCTGAACGTCAACCTGACCGGGTCCATCGGGGACAAGATCAAGGTCGACGTGGATCAATCGAGCAACGTCCAGACCTCGATCGACAACAAGGTGAAGCTCCGCTACGAGGGCGACGACGACGACATGATCAAGTCGGTCGACCTCGGGAACACCAACCTCTCCCTCTCGGGCGCTTCGCTGCGACAGGACGGCCTCTTCGGCGTCAAGACGGTCGCGAAGTTGGGAAACGTGGACGTGACCGCGATCGCGAGCAAGCAGGAGGGAAAGAACGAGACCGCGCGCTTCACTCCCTCCGGCGAGAAGACCCGCGTGCTCGTCCGGGACCAGGACTACATCAAGCGGCAGTACTTCTTCATCGCGGACCATCCGCTCGTCGTCTCGAACTACGGGACGATCGAGGTCTGGAAGGACGATCAGATCGGCACCAACAACACGGCGGACAAGGGTCTGCCCGGATATGGGCGCCTCGATCCGACCCGGCCGGCCGACGCCCTTTCGAACCCCGAGCTTCAGGCCGGATTCTTCACGCAGCTCACCGCGGGCGTGGACTACGTGCTGCAGGACGATCTCTGGATCCTGGGGGGCGGCGTCAAGGTTCCGGTGATCCGACTGACGACACCGGTCGGGCTCGGCGAGACGCTGGCCATCTCCTACGTCGAGCAGACCCCCGGCGGTCCCGTGTCGGTCGGATCGGCCCGCGCGGACATCGCCTCGTCGGATCCCGTGCTCGGGAAGCGCCCGGACACGCTGCTCGTGAAGGTGCTGAAGCCGCCCATCGACCAGGTCCCGTCCGATTCGGTCGGTAACTTCGCCACGACGGCTCCCTGGTATCCAACCGTTCCGTTCGAGCTCCGGAACATCTACGACCTCGGCGCCCGAAACATCGATTACATCTCGCTCGACTTGAAGGTCCGCCACCGCGACGCCTCCCAGCTCACGGATCCGGACAAGGACCTCGATACCGGCAAGCCCTTCCTCCAGATCCTGGGACTGGACCAGCGAAACGACGCGGGGGACGCGAATTCCCCCGACGGGAAAATCGACGGCAACTTCATCGACGAAGAGCGGGGGACGATCCTCTTCCCCGACGTGAATCCGTTCTATCCGGCGGGATTCCCCGGGGCCGGGTGCGGCCCGATCTACGCAGGGTTCAACTGCCTGAACGATACGCTTCGGAACACCTTGCGACTCTCGCCCACGGAGCTCGCCAACCCGCTCGTCTACACGCGGAAAACTCCCGACGCGGCCGTGGACAGCCGGTTCTACATCGACGCCGAGTTCAAGAGCAGCCGCCAGGGCTACTTCCTCGGCCGCTTCGACATCCTGGAGGGCTCGGATCAGGTGAAGGTGGACAACGAGCCCTGGCAGCGCGGCCGGGACTACAACATCGACTACGACACGGGGCAGATCACCTTCTTGAGGCTGCCGGGCCCGGACCAGGTCATCTCCGTGGACTACTCGTTCGCTCCCGGGGTGGGGCAGGTGCAGCGAACCCTGCTCGGCTTCTCCACGTCCTACAACCCGGCCTCGAACCTCTCCTTCTCCTCGAGCGTGCTCTACGAGAGCCGCGGCGCCCAGGAACAGAACCCCAAGCTGGGAGAGGAGCCCGCCACCTCGATGCTCGGCGACCTCTCGACGGTGCTCTCGTTCCGGCCGGTCTGGATGACCCAGCTCGTGAACCACGTGCCGGGCGTTCGCACCAGCGCGCAATCGGCGCTCAACATCCAGGGGTCGATCTCGGGCAGCGTGCCCAACCCGAATACGAAGGGCGAAGCCTACATCGACGACATGGAGGGAAATCGCGAATCCAACACGATCTCCTTGAACCGCACCGCGTGGGTATGGGCGGGCGTTCCGCTCGGGGCGTCGTCGGGAGCCGTCGCCGACCACGCGCTCCTCGAGTGGTACAACGCCCGCGGCGTGAAGGAGCGGGACCTGAAGCCCAAGCTCCAGCAGTCGGAAGGCTCGGACAACGAGCACCAGGTGCTGGAGCTGAACATGAAGCCGCCCACCGGCGAGGTGGCCCTGGGCGCCGAGGACTGGACCGGCATCACGCAGCCGCTCTCCACCGTGGGGCAGGATCTGACCAAGGTCCAATTCATGGAAATCTGGGTCAACGACTTCACGCCGAACCACCTCGCGACGCAGGGAAATCTCAAGATCGACTTCGGCCGACTCACCGAGGACGGGTTCTGGGATCCCCGTAACCCGCCGAACGGAAAGCTGGACACCGAGGACAAGAATCGGGACGGACGTCTGGACGGCGGCACCAAGGACCTGGCGGAGGACACGGGTCTGGACGGCGTCTTCGACGAGGACGAGCCGGGATACGATCCGACCACGAACCCCGATCCGGACGGCGACGACTACAGCTATGACCTCAACAGCCCTCACGACTACTCGCACATCAACAACTTCGAGCGGAACGGCCTCGACGACGCGAACGCGCATCCCGACACCGAGGACCTGAACCGAAACGGGATCCTGGACACGGACAACAACTACTTCGAGGCCACGGTCGACCTGTCCGATACGCAGTTCGTCGCGATCGACGTGCCCCAGCTCTACGCGGGCGATCCCGACGTGAAGGCCGACAACGGCTGGAGGCTCTTCCGGATTCCGATTTCCGACTCCACGTTCACGCGAAACGGCTTCGCCACGTGGGACAACGTGCAGGCGATGCGGGTCTGGCTCGACGGCGCGACGGCGCCGCTCAAGATCCAGGTCGGCGGCATCGAGCTCGTCGGAAGCCGGTGGCTACGCCAACCGATCCTGGACGAAGACAAGAAGACGCGTGGCGTCAGCCTCGAGGTCTTCGCGCGCAACAACAAGGACGACAACGGAATCTACACCGCGCCCTACACCGTCGGAAACCAGGTGGGCGGGAACGCCGACAAACGGGAGCAGTCGCTCGCGCTCGGATACAAGAACGTGTCGGACGGCGACACGGTCCTCGCCTTCAAGACGTACGGCGACGTGGGGACGAACCTGGGCTGGGCGCAATACGGCGAAGCCCGCTTCTACGTCCACGGCGACGAAGGCGTGGAGACCCAAAATCTTCGCGTGGTCGCACGCTTCGGCCCCGACACGCTCAACTACTACGAGTACTCGGCCCCGGTGCGAAGCGGATGGCAGGGACTGGTGGTTCCCCTGGAGCGGCTCTCCAGCCTCAAGGAGGGACGCGGCTCGTCGCTGATCCAGGTCGATTCGCTGACCGCGTTCCAGACGGGCGAGGTCTATACCGCGGTCGGGAACCCCTCGTTCACTCGGATCAGCCGCATCTCGTTCGGCGTCACCGTGAAGGGGGCCGCGGGACCGCCCGCGGCCGGGGAAGTGTGGGTGGACGAGCTCCGCCTCGCCGACGTGCGAAAGGAGAAGGGGGTTTCGTCGAACGTCTCGGTGCAGGCCAATTTCGCCGACCTGGTGGCGTTGAACGTGTCCTACGAGAAACAGGACCAGGACTTCTTCCGCGTCGGCCAAGGGGCGAACCAGGGGACCGGCTTCAATCACACGGCGGTGGGCTTCTCGAGCACGCTCCAGGCGGATCGCTTCATCCCGACGAGCGGCGTCCAGCTTCCGATCCGCGTGTCGATGCAGCGCTCGACCGACGTGCCGAAATTCCGAACCAATTCGGACGTGATCCTGGACGCCGACCGATCCGACCTCGAAACGCGCGAACTGACCCGCCAGTCGGTCGACATGCGATTCTCGCGAAACGGGCCCCGGACGGGGATCACGCGGTACACGATCGACGCGATCACGGCCGGCATGGCCTACTCCCAGTCGGGATCGGTCAATCCGCAGTCGTCCGACTCGTCCTGGGCCTTCACGTCGAACGTCGGTTATTCGCTTCCCTTGGGCGGCGGCGGGTTCACCCTCGGAAGGCGGATGAAGGTGAACCTGCTCCCCGAGCTCGTGAACTTCAACGTCGACTGGAACTCGAGCCGGAGCGTCAACTACGCGCGCACGCTGAGCGACACAGCGGACGTGTTCGACATCCGGTCCGACGCGAAGCGGCGCGAGCTGAAGCTGGGGACCACGGCGTCGATCATCCCGCTGAGCAGCGTCCGGTTCCAGTACGTGCTCAACTCGACGCGCGACATGCTCCTCCACCAGGGGGAATTCTTCGGGTTCAACCGGGGGACCGAGATCCGGCACGAGCAGTCGCTCGAAATGACCTACCGTCCGAAGTGGCTGTCGATCCTCTCGCCGGACGTGCAGCTCAAGGGCTCCTACACCGAGGATGCTCGGCCGCAGCTGAGCCAGGTGAGCGACGATCCGGACAACCTGAAGACGATCACGAACGCCGGAAACGCCCGAACCACGATCACGATTCCTCTCTCTCGCTTCGGTATGGCGTCGCGGCGCGGGGGCGCCCGCGACACCAGCGGCGTCAATCCCGTCTTCCTGCCGTTCCGCTTCGTCCTGGCGCACATGCAGGACGTGCAGGCGACGTTCAATTTCCAGCGCGGTTCCACGTTGAGCCGCGTCGTCGGCGATCCGGGGAGTGCGTTCAAGCTCGGATTCACCCAGGTGTTCGACCCGACCATCGAGCGGCTGGACAATTCCACGTTCCAGACCTCCCGCCGTTACGTTTCGAACGCCAGCACGCAGTTCCGGCCGATCCAGCCGCTCACGTTCGACATTCGAGGAGATCACCAGCTCTCCTTCAGCGACGCCCTGTACGGGGCGCGGCGCGGCGAAACCCTGGTCTGGCCGGACGTGAAGGGGCGCTGGAGCGATCTCCAGCGGCTCCTCGGCATGAACCAGTCGATGACCTCGCTCGCGCTCTCCACGGGATATTCCTTCCGGACCGAGGAGCTCGGTCCGACGCACGGTCTGGTGGAGCAGCGGACCGAGACGACGACCTACCAGCCGCTCCTCGGGTGGGAGGCGACGTTCCGGAACGGGATCCGGACGAACGTGACGTCCTCGAGCTCGAACGTGGCGGTCACCGACGACCGCGTCCCCGGGGTCTCCCGGGAGAACGAAACCACCAATACCTCGATCCAGGTCAACAAGGTCTTCCCGGCCGCCAAGGGAATTAAGTTGCCCGGCAGCAAGAAGCGGATCAAGCTGCCGAACGACCTGAACCTGGGCGTGACGGTCAACCTGTCGTCGAACCGCCAGCTCGTGCGGCTCCCCAACGGGTTCGAGAACATCGAGATCTTCAACTCCCAAATGAGCGTGGGGAGCCAGACGAACTACAATTTCAGCCAGTCGATCTCGGGTGGGTTCAATCTCGCGTTCCGGCAAAACAAGGACAAGAAGACCGACGTGACCACGCGCGGCATCACCATTTCGTTCAACGGGACGTTCCGCTTCTAGCGTGGCGGCGCGCTCACGCCCCGTCGGCCGCCGGCGTTCCCGGGCCCGACACCTCCTCGCGTTCCTCGCGGTGGCACTCCTCGCGTCCTCCTGCAGCCACCGGCCCGCCGCGGCGTTCGACGGGAAGCGCGCCTACCAGTGGGTGGAGCGCCAGGTCGAATTCGGCCCTCGGACACCCGGGACGCCCGCGCACGACTCCTGCTTCGCGTTTCTCGCGGCATCGCTCGGGAAATTCACGCCGTACGTGGAGGCCGACACCTTCTCCTACAACTCGCCGGAGTTGGGCAAGGAGGTGCGCCTGATGAACGTGGTCGCCCGCTTCGCGCCGAAGGAGAGGAAGCGGATCCTCCTCGGCGCCCACTGGGACACGCGGCCCTGGGCGGATCGGGACCCGAACCCCGCGCGGCGGAATCAGCCGATTCTGGGCGCGAACGACGGGGCCTCGGGCGTCGCGGTCCTCCTCGAGCTGGCGCAGGTCCTGAGCAAGCGCACGCCCGCGATCGGAGTCGACATCGCGCTCTTCGACGGGGAAGACCTCGGGACCGAGAAGAATCCGAGCGGGTTCTTTCGAGGGTCGAATCAGTACGTCGCCTGGCGTTCGACCGAGACGCAACCCCTCTTCGCCGTCGTCATCGACATGGTGGGGGCCCGGGGGAGCGAGTTTTGGTTCGAGGGGAACTCGCAGGAGCGGGCCTCGAACATCGTCGACCTGGTCTGGGCCCGGGCGCGGGCCCAGCGGGTGCCCCAGTTCAAGAGCGGCGTGAAGCACACGATCTACGACGACCACATTCCGTTCCTCAATTCCGGCATCCCGGCGATCGACATCATCGACTTCGACTACCCGGAATGGCACACCCACGGCGACACCCTCTCCGTCATCGACCCCCTCACCCTGGAAGCCGTCGGCCGCGTCCTCCTAAGTCTTGCCACGGACGCCGATTTCGTCTCCGACTGAAATCCGAACTTGACCCCGGAGGTGGACCCCTATAGGTTCAGGGGTCCGAGTGGACCCCGACGTCCACTCGTCCTTTTTCGGCCCTGATCCGGGGTCAAGGGGACCCGGGGGCGGACGAATGGACCGAATCGATCTGCGGGAAGACCTTACCCGACGCCTTCGGAAGTTGTTGGAAGAAGAGGCGTTCGATCTCTGGGACCTGGAAGTTGCCTTCCAGTCGGGCCGGGGGGTGATCCGGATCTATCTGGACCGGGCGCCCGGCGTGACCCTCGAAGACTGCGCCTACTGGAACAAGAAGATCGGCCGGTACCTCGAGGCCGAGAACGTGATGCCCGGGTCGTACGTGCTCGAGGTGGGCTCGCCGGGGATCGAGCGGACGCTGACGCGGCCGGAGCACTACGCCCGGTACGTGGGAAGCACGCTCGAGGTCCGGTTGCACGACCCGAAAGACGGGCGGCGGACCTTTCGCGGCGAGTTGCGCGCGGTGGGGCCGGACGCCATCGTGTTGGAAGACGCGGAAGCGGGGACGGTCTCGCTGCCGCACGCGGCGATTCGCCGGTCGCAGGTGATCGCCGACCCCTGGGAAGGATTGCGCGGGCAGGAACGCCGCCGTAAAGGATCGTGATCGTGGCACGGGAGCCCCAGACGAAGAACATGAACTACGAGCTGATGGAAGCGATGTCCCAGATCGCGCGCGAGAAGAGCGTGGACAAGAACGTGCTCATCGAGACGCTGGTCGCGGGCCTCCTTTCCGCCGGCAAGAAGCGCTTCGGCGTGGAGGCGAACCTGGACGTCCGGTTCGACGACCAGAGCGGGCGCATCCTCATGTTCCTGAAGCGGACCGTGGTCGAGGACGCGGACGATCTCGGGCGCGAGATGGACCTGGCGGAGGCGCAGACCATCGACGCCGACGCGGTCATCGGCCAGGAGATCGCGCAGGAGTTGTCCCTCGAGGACCTGGGCCGGAACGCGATCGCGGCGGCCAAGCAGGTGCTGGTGCAGCGCGTGCGCGAGGCCGAGCGCGAGCGGATCTACGAGGACTATCACGACCGGGTCGGCGAGATGGTGCGCGGCACGGTGCAGCAGGTGGACCGCGGCAACATCTACGTGAAGCTCGACCGCTCGGAGGCGATCCTGCCGCCGCGCGAGCAGATCGCGCGCGACCGCTACCACCAGGGCGACCACATCAAGGCGTACATCATCGCCGTGGACAAGCTGGCGCGCGGGCCGCAGATCATCCTCTCGCGCACGCACCCCGAGTTCCTCCGCCGGCTCTTCGAGTCGGAGGTGCCCGAGGTGGCGGAGAAGATCATCGAGATCAAAGGGATCGCTAGGGAGCCGGGCTCGCGCGCCAAGGTGTCGGTCGTCTCGAACGACGACAAGATCGACGCGGTCGGCGCGTGCGTCGGGATCAAGGGCTCCCGCGTGCAGGCGATCGTCCGCGAACTGGGCGGCGAGAAGATCGACATCGTGCCGTGGAGCCAGGACGCGGTGGTCTTCGTGACGCGCTCTCTGAGCCCGGCCAAGGTGCTCGAGGCGCAGGTGATCGACCAGGAGCAGAAGATCCTGGTCACGGTCGCTGACGACCAGCTCTCCTTGGCGATCGGCAAGGGCGGCCAGAACGCGCGCCTCGCGGCCAAGCTCACGGGCTGGAAGATCGACCTGATCTCGAAGAGCGAGCGGGAGCGCCAGCGGGAGTTCGACAAGCGGTCCCGAGTGGACATCGAGGAGTTGGAAGGCGCCGGTCCGAAGCTACGGGAGAAGCTGATCCGCGAGGGGATCGAGACCGTCCAGGACCTCCTGAAGACGCCGCTCGCCGAGCTCCTCGCGATCCAGGGCGTCGGCGAGAAGACGGCCGAGAAGCTCCTCGAGGAGGCGCGCGAGCTCCTCGAGCGGAAGAATCGAGAAATGGCGGAGGAGACCGCGCGCGCGGCCGAGGCGGCGGCGGAAGCGGCGGCGGCCGCGGAGGTGGCCGAGGCGAAGGCGGCGGAAGGGGCGGAAGCGGTCGAGGCGCCGGCCGACGAGACCGAAGCGAAGGAACCCGAGGAATCCCAGGAGACCGCGCCCGAGGCGTAAGCGGGCGAGAAACGAGGAGCGATGCCAGGGCAGAAGCGGCGGGTATACGAAGCGGCCAAGGACATGGGGATGTCGAGCGAGGCGCTCGTCTCGATCCTCAAGTCCATGTCGGTCGACGTGAAGAGCCACATGAGCTCGATCGGCGAGGACGTCGTCGGGCAGGTGCGGCTCAAGATCTCCCGCGAGAAGGACGCGGTGAAGGAGGAAGAGGCTCGCCGGAAGGAGCGTGCGATCCAGGCCGCCAAGGCCGCGGCCGAGACGCAGCGCCGCGCCGTCCCCGCCGGAGCCGCCGCGGCCAAGGTCGCGAAGGGCGTGAAGAAAAAGAAGCGCGCCGTGGACGAGAAGCTGGTTCGCGCCTCGGTCCGCCGCACGCTCGCCGAGATGGAGGGCGCGAAGCGCCGCCATCACCGCCGCGACCGCGACGAAGACGCGGCCGTCGGCGTCGAGGAGGTGGCGCGCGTCGTCCGCGTGAGCGAATTCGTCTCGGTCGCCGAGCTGGCGGCGCAGCTCGAGGTGAAGCCGCAGGAAGTGATCGCCGCGTGCCTGCGCCTCGGCATCATGGCCAACATCAACCGCCGCCTCGACAAGGACTCGATCATGGCGGTCGCCGACGAATTCGCCTTCACCGTCGATTTCGTGAGCGAGCTGGGCGAGGAGGAAGAGGTCGAGGTCGTCGAGGCCGAGGACCTGGTCGCCCGGCCCCCGGTCGTGACGATCATGGGCCACGTGGACCACGGCAAGACTTCGCTCCTCGACTACGTCCGGAAGACCAACGTCATCGCCGGCGAGGCCGGTGGCATCACGCAGCACATCGGTGCCTACGAGGTGGCCCTGCCCAGCGGGCAGATGATCACCTTCCTCGATACGCCGGGCCACGAGGCGTTCACCGCCATGCGGGCGCGCGGCGCCCAGGTGACCGACATCGTCGTCCTGGTCGTGGCCGCCGACGACCGCGTCATGCCCCAGACGATCGAGGCGATCGACCACGCGCGCGCCGCCGGCGTGCCGATCATCATCGCGATCAACAAGACGGATCTCCCCGACGCGAACGTCGAGATGGTGCGCCAGGACCT
>Ga0075434_100000906_pt1 | contig 23754 bp, 19 predicted proteins | sample RhiMethybrSRZTD3_FD_75298 | JGI IMG/M metagenome (GOLD analysis project Ga0075434, IMG submission 75298) | Populus rhizosphere microbial communities from Tennessee, USA - Rhizosphere MetaG P. TD hybrid SRZTD3 | ecosystem: Host-associated > Plants > Roots > Rhizosphere > Soil | place: USA... | reverse complement strand
ATGTCGTTCCCGATGTCAGTCGGCGCCAGCGCGGTGTTGTTGCCCGACCGGCCAACGCCCGAACTGGTGTTTCGTACGCTGAAGCAGCAGCAACCGACGTTCTTCTTCGGCGTGCCGACGCTTTATGCCGCCATGCTGGCCTATCCGGAGGGCACACCTGAGATGAGCTCAGGGCGCTTGCGCGTGTGCGTCTCGGCCGGCGAGGCCCTGCCCGCCGAGGTGGGACGGGCATTCCGCGCCAAGTTTGGCGTCGACGTTTATGACGGCGTCGGCTCCACCGAAATGTTGCACCAATATGTTTGCAACAGCGCGGCCAGCCTCAAGTACGGGACCTCCGGCAAGCCCGTCCCGGGTTATGAGATCCGCCTTGTCGACGAGCACGGCCAGGAGGTCGGCGAAAGCGTGGTGGGAGAAATGCTCGTACGCGGCGCCACCCATTCGGAGGGCTATTGGAACCAGCGCGAGAAAAGTCGCGCCACCTTCGAAGGCGGTTGGACGCGTACGGGCGACAAGTACACCCGCGACGGCGATGGTTTTTTCACCTATCAAGGGCGCACCGATGACATGTTCAAGGTTTCCGGGATCTGGGTGTCCCCCTTCGAGGTGGAAAGTGCGCTGATCGGCCATGCCGCGGTGATGGAAGCCGCCGTCGTGCCGAAGGCTGACAGCGATGGGCTGTTGAAGCCGAAGGCCTTCATCGTGTTGAAGCCCGGCAAGCACGTGGGCAATGGCCTCGAGGAGGAGCTGAAGGAGCAGGTCAAGCAGAAGGCGGGTCCGTGGAAGTACCCGCGCTGGATTGAAGTCGTCGAGGCGCTGCCCAAGACCGCCACCGGAAAAATCCAGCGCTTCAAGCTGCGCGAGGCCTGAGGCTCTGGGATGCGGGCCGCGCCGGCGCGCCGCAGCCCCGTCGCACTCGCACAAGGGGCCTGAACGCGCCTGCGGCTGCCCCCGCCAGCGGCTACGGCCGATGCGCTTAGCGCCCCGGCTGGTAGAGGCAGAGCAGCTGGTAAATGCCGAGCGCGATCTCCCCGGTGACGCCGAGCGCCGCCGGGGGATGCCGCAAGACGCCCATGATCCGGTCTGCATCGGTGCGGCGTACACACTCGACCAGCACCACACCGGCGGCAAGCCGATCCTTGCCGCGGCTCTTCATCTCTGCCGTGTCGGGGTTGGTCTGCTGTGCCGCCTGGGTCCAGAGCTCAACACGCGCGATGCCCGCCTCGTCTGCCAACGTCTTGACCCAGGCATGGGCTGCCGACGTCGGCGCCATCGCCCCGTCGGCGCGCAGTACGACGGCGTAGGCGCCGATCAGGTCGCCCGCCGCTGCCGTTACGTCGCAAACCGTGCGCACCATGTTACGGAATAGTGGCATGGCCGCTTGCGTCCAAGGCGTCGGCTCGTTGAGCCGGCCGATATAGGACGGCGAATTGAGAACGGCCGCCGTGTCCACCTCGTAAAACGCACAGAATTGCCGGTCGCCGCCGGTGACCAGCTCGTAGCGCCGGCCGCAACGAAAGCCTGGAACGGCAACCCGCTCCTGCAGGTGCTCGCGGTTGTACCAGGTCTCGAAGTGTTGATACCCCTCGGGCGCGCAATCGTTAAAGACGGCGAGAATGCCAGGCATCGACCAACTCTTCAGATCGCATGTTTCAGGAGGGTTAGCCTCAGGGTGGCAGCGGCAAGAAGTCGCCCGTTCAGGCGGCGTCGCGGCCGGCATCCTTTGCCAGCAGGCCGGCCTCGATCAAGCCCTGGCGGATACGGGCGATCTCGGGCCGCTGAATTTTCACCAACGGCGGCCGCACGTAGGCGCGCGGGATGCGGCCGAGCAGCACCAGCGCCTCCTTCATGCGGTTGTGCATGTCGACGAACGGGTCGGCATAAAAGACGCGCATCAGCGGCTCGATGCGGTCGTTCAGTCGCTTGGCCTGCGCCAGATCGTTGTCCTTGACGGCCTTGAACAAGGCACTCTGCAGGTCGGGGATGACGCTGCCGCTGCCCGAGAGCAGGCCGTTGCAGCCGAGCACAAGCGAAGCGAACAGCCAGGCACTGTGTGTGGACAGCACGTTCACGGGCCGGGCCAAGTTTTGCAGGGTGCGAACGTGCCATTCATGCGCGGCAACGTTGCCGATCCAATCCTTGATGGCTCGGATCGAAGGCACCTCTTCGCACATTTTTAAGAGGGTATCGGGCGGATAGCCCTGGCCGGTGGCGAGGGGGTATTGGAAGGCAATGAGCGGCAGCTCGGTCGCCTCGGCAATGCGCTTGAAATGCGCGATCGCCATGGCGGGCGACTGGCCGAGCGTGAACGGGGCCGGCGGAAATACCAATAGCGCGGAGGCCCCACCCGCCTCCGCCATGCGGGCAAGCCGGGCGGCCTCGAGACTGCCGTCGGCCCAGATGCCGTTGATCAGCGCCAGCCGGTCGCCGATTTCGTCCTGCGCGATCTCCAGCACGCGACGCTGTTCGTCGAATGTGCAGGAAGCAACCTCGGTTGAATGCGCATTAATGGTGATGCCGGTAATGCCGGGGGTGGCGGCCACGTCGCGCAGATGCTTGCGGAAACTCACCTCGTCGATGGCGAGCTCGGCATCGAACGGCAGCAACACCGCTGGGATCACGCCATGCGGAAGGTAGGATTGATGGCGGGGCATGTTCCGTCTCCACAGTTTGGCGCCACTGTGCGGGCGCCGCCGGCTTGGGTCAAGGGACGGGAGAGCGTCAATGCCGCATCCCCGCGGCCCCGTCGACGTAAATCGTTTCGCCGGTCAGATAGGCGATGTCAGCGCTGAAGAGCAGGGCCACGAGCTTGGCGATTTCCGCGGGCGTGCCGGCCCGGCCAACCGGGATTTGCTGTTTGATCCAGCGCTGCGTAGCCTCCCGGGCGCGGAATTTGGCGTTGAGTTCGGTGCCGATATAGCCGGGGGCCACGTCGATGACGCGGATATTGTCGGGTGCCCATTCCACGGCCAGACACCGGGTGATGGCGCCGACCGCGGCCTTGGAGGCGCAGTAGGCCACGGTGTTGGCGACGCCGAGCTTGTCATAGTAGGAGCCGATATTGACGATCAGCCCACCGCCCGCGCGCTTCAGGTGCGGATAAACCTGGCGTGCCGCCACCACCACCGCGGTGGCATTGACGCGCATGATGCGTTCGAAGTCGGTGGCCGCCAGCTCGGCACTCACGTGGGCTTCATAGAGACCGGCATTGTTGACGAGGCCGGCAATGGGACCGTGCGCGGCCACCGCGGCGACGGCCTGTGCAATCGAGCTCTCCTCGCTCACGTCGCACACGAAACCATCGCCCGCGGCCGAACGACCGCTGCGTGTCAACCCCGCCACGCGCCGGCCGGCGGCGGCAAGTTCCGCGGCAATGGCAGCACCGATGCCGCGATTGGCCCCGGTGACGAGAACCGCTCCTTCAGGCATCGACAAACCTCGCCTTGCGCTTCTGCGTGAAGGCGGCGGCGCCTTCGTCGGCATCCCGGGTCTGGAATGAAAGGGTGGACAGATCCGCTTCCACCTTCAGACCTTCGTGGATCGGCAGGTCGAGCGCGCGCTGCACGGCCGCACGTGCGAGTGCCAGCACGGGCAAGCTATAGCCGGTGAACTCGCGGGCGAAGGCGAGCCCGACTTCGACCGCGTCACCCTCGACGATGCGATTGACGAGCCCGATGCGCTCTGCTTCCGCAGCCTCCACTGTGCGCCCGGTCAAAATCAGCTCCAAGGCGCGCGCCTCGCCGATCAGCCGCGGCAGGCGCTGCGTGCCACCATAGCCGGGGATGGTGCCGAGCTTGATTTCGGGCTGCCCCAGCTTGGCATTGGGCAGCGCCAGCCGGAAGGTCGAGGCGAGCGCCAGCTCGAGACCGCCGCCGAAGGCATAACCATTGATCACCGCGATCGAAGCGATCGGCAATCGATCCAGCTTGGCGAAAGTGGCTTGCCCGAGCTCCGTGCGCGCCTTGCTGTCCAGCATGGCCTGGTGGCGGAACTCCTTGATGTCGGCGCCCGCGCAGAATGCCTTGTTGCCCGCCCCGGTGATGATGAGCGCCCGCGCCCTCGATTTTGCTACCGTCTCCAACGCCTCGTCGATTTGGCGCAAAACCGCCACGGAGAGCGCGTTGAGCGCTTCGGGTCGATTGAGCATCAGCACGGCGCAGGTCTCGCGCGTTGTCAGCTCGACAGACATCGGTCGTTCCCCTTTCTCGGCTAGGGTCAACGGACGGGCTCGGGCAAAAGCTCCCCGCGCTTGACCATTTCGACCAGCTCACGCTTGAGAATCTTGCCGCTGGCGGTCAACGGGAATTCGCTGAGCCGGAGGAAATACTCGGGCATGTCGTACTTCGAGAGCCCCTGCCGGCCAAGATGCTCGATGAGATCCTGCGCCGCGGCGCTGCCCGACACGGCAATACACACCCGCTCGCCGAGCCGAGTGTCGGCGACCGGAAAGCAGGCGACACGGCCGGCCTCGGGATGGCGCAGGGCGAGTGCCTCGATCTGCGCGGGATAGATATTATGGCCGCCGCGAATAATTACGTCCTTGAGACGGCCCTCGATTTTCAGGTTGCCGTCCGCATCCATGCGGCCGAGATCGCCCGACATGAACCATCCATGACGATTAAAACTGGCCTCGGTGGCGCCCTGGTTGTCAAAATAGCCGAGCATAAGTGCGGGTCCACGGCCGCCGATCTCACCCATTTCGCCAGGCTTGGCGGGCGCATCCCGATTGGCGGGGTCGAACAACTTCACCGTGTAGCCGGCGCCGCCGCGGCCGCACGTGGAAACGATGGTGTCGGCGGCGTCGGCGGGATGCGTATACTGATGCGAGGAGTTCTCGGTCATGCCGTAGACGTTCTGCGGCGTGATGCCCTGGGCCACGAAGGCGCTCGCCAGGGACGGCGGAATTGGTGCCCCCGCCATGTAGAAAACCGACACTCGCCCTAGCCGCGACAGGCCCTGTCGCTGCTGCTCGGCCAGGATATCCATCGCATGCGTGGGCACGCCCATGACGTAGGTGGCGCCGGTCGCGAGCAGCCAAGCAAGGGTGGACCCGCCCGCCGGCGGGTCATTGCAGACGAATTGGCACCCCGCGATCAGCCATTGCGCCACCCCGACCCAGGCAATGTGATGCGACAGGGGCGACAGGCTGAGCAGCACGGTCTCCGGCCCGTGACCCCAGTCGGCCACCAAATCGCGAGCATTGCTGAGTAAGGTGTTGTGCGAGTGCATGACGCACTTGGGCGTGCCCGTCGTGCCCGACGTGAAGGCGAGATAGAGGACGCGATCGGGATCGGTGCTGGGCGCAGTGCTGCTGCTGCCCTTGCTCGGCAGGTGCTCCGGCGTGTAGAGGAGCTTGAGGGAGGGAAGGTTCGCCAGGTTAGCCTCCGGCGCGGCGGGTGCGGATCCCCAGCCCGGCTCCGCGATCAGGGCGCGTGCGCGCAAGCGGCCAACAAGCTGGCCGATCTGATCCCACGTGTAGCTCCGGTGCAGCGACGGGTTGCAGGCTAGTCCCTCACGCGCGCAGGCAAGAAAGGCGACGATCGCCTCGACGCGGTTCGACATGAAAAGGCAGACCCGGTCGCCACCGATGAGCCCGCGTGCGCTGAAATCGGCGGCGAGGCCGTCGACCCGGGCCAAGAGGTCGGCCCAGCTCAGCCGCCGACGCCCGTCCACGAGCGCGATCGTTGCCGGCCGATCGGCCGCGTGACGCGCCAATAGGCCATAGAAGGTGTCCTCTCGCCACCGGCCCTCAGCGTAGTAGCCTCGCGCCTCGGCCGGATGGTGCAGCGTCAGGAACGGGCGCATCTTCAGCGCTTTCCTGGGCGCGCCGGTGGGGCTGAGCTGCCGCGGCACAAGCGCGCTGGTGGCGGGGGCCGGCAAGGGGCGGCGACAAGGCAGCGATTGGCTTGCGGCTTCCTCTTCACAAGGACGAATTCGCGGGCCATCTCGGGTTTACCTCGCTGTGGCGATGGGAAGCAGGGCATTGCCTGCAACCGGGGCAGTTTGCGAGCATTTCTGCCCATCTTCCCGGCTTGTTGCGACAAAACCTTTCCGCTAGCATCTCAGTAAAGAAGCCGATCGCCAACTCCGTATGAAGATGCACAGTACGCCTCGCGGTGCATTCGGTTGCGCCGCGGCTCGAAAACGCAAGACGGAAGGGAGGACATGTGATGTCAAGCGACCCGAAAGATACGGCCGAGGCCGTCTGGTATAGAGGTAAAGTTACGCGTCGCCGCCTGATCGGCTACGGCGCGAGCGCGGGCGCGCTCGGTGCCGCCATGCTGGTGCCAGCCCCCTGGCGCGCGGCGTTTGGCCAGGCCAAGCCCTACAAGATTGGCTCGCTGCAGCCGCTGTCCGGTGCCGCCGCGTCGGGCGGCAAGACCGCGCTGGTCGGCGTGCAGATGGCGGTTGATCGCATCAACGGCGCCGGTGGCATCAATGGACGCCCGGTCGAATTGATCGTGGCGGACGATGAATCCAAGCCCGACGTGGGGCGCCGCAAGACCGAGAAGCTGGTGGTGGAAGACAACGTCGATGTGCACCTTGGCGGCTTCCTGTCCAACATCTGCCTCGCCTGCATGCCGGTGTTTGAAGAAGCCAAGATAGTCAACATGATCAGCGTGTGCCTGGACACCACGCTCACCACCACCAAGTGCAACCGTTACAGCTTCCGTCCCTACGACTATGCGCCGGCACAGGCGGTCGCTTTCGCCCCCTACCTCGTCAACAAGTTGGGCAAGCGGTGGCATCTCGGCTACGCCGATTACTCCTGGGGCCAATCGACGCGCGATGCCTACGCCGATGAAATCAAGAAGGCCGGTGGCACGATCGTCGGCACGACCGGCATCCCGCTTGGCACGGCCGACATGACACCGTTCCTGTCCAAGATCACCGGCGATTTCGACGGCTTCTTTGGCATCTTCTTCGGCAAGGACGGGATCACCGTCGGCAATCAGGCCTACGACCTTGGCATGACCAAGAAATACAAGTGGGCTGGCGATGGCGCGATTGCCGAATCGACCAACCTGCCTGCGCTCGGCAACAAGATCGAAGGTTTCGTCGGCATCAATCGTTACCTGCCGGTGTTCGATGCCCCCCTCGACACGCCAGCGCACAAGAAGTTCTTCGACGAATCCTTGAAACGGCTCAAAGCCATTGATCCCTCGGGACCCTTGCCCGATCGCTACGTACAGTCGAACTATGAGGCGATGAACGCACTGAAGCTCGGCATGGAAAAATCGAAGTTCCAGGGCCGGCAGGACACCACGAAGCTGATCGAGGCGCTCGAGGGCCTGGAAATGAAAGAGGGGGATGACTTCCCGCAAGGCGACAAAGTGCTGCGCAAGGAAGATCATCAGGCCTTTATCCGGGAGTTCATTTTCGACGTTAAGGACGGCAAACATCGGATCCTCGACGTCATTCCCAAGGAAAAGACAATCTTCCCGCCGGCCTGTAAGTTTGCCTAAGTGAGCGCCGCCGCCGAGACAGTGCCCTCCCCGGCCGTCCGGGGAGGCGCTGGCGAGCCTATCATTCGCACGCAAGCGCTCACCGTGCGCTTCGGAGGGTTGACGGCGCTCAACGCCGTCGACTTCGAAGTGAAGCCGGGGGAGATTCGCGCCATCATCGGCCCGAATGGCGCCGGCAAGAGCACGTTTTTCAATTGCCTAACTGGTGTGCTGCGGCCGACCTCGGGGCGTATCCTTTTTGCAGGCGATGACATCGCCGGCCTGCCGCCCAACCGCATTTCGCGTCGGGGGATCGCGCGCTCCTATCAAATCACCAACATCCTTCCCAACGCCACTACGCTGGAAAATGTCCGTATTGCCGTGCAGTCGCGGCGCCACGGCTGGAATATGCTCAGCCATCACCGCGACTTTCACGACATCATGGACCGCGCCGAGGCCGTGCTGGCCGCGGTCGGGCTTGCCGGCAAAGCGAGCGAGCTCGCTGCCAACCTGTCGCATGGCGAACAGCGAAACTTGGAAATCGGTATCGCGCTGGCCACCGAACCCCGGCTCTTGTGTCTCGACGAGCCGACCGCGGGCATGAGCGCGGCAGAGACGCATGGCACCATGGAGCTGGTGCGACGCATCAGTGAAAATCTCACCATCCTCATCGTCGAGCACGACATGCAGGTGGTGATGCAGCTGGCGAACCGCATAACGGTGCTCAATTATGGCGCGGTGCTGGCCGAGGGAACACCTGCCGAAATCCAAGAGAGCCCCAAGGTGCTGGAGGTCTACCTCAAGACATGATGGCGCCGCAGGCCCCCGCCGAACCCCTCATCTCTGTCGAAGGCGTGCACACGTACTACGGCAAGAGCCATATTCTCAATGGCGTTTCACTGCAGGTGGCCCCGGGCGAGGTGGTCGGCCTGCTTGGGCGCAATGGGGTTGGTAAGAGCACCACGCTCAAGACCATCATGGGGCTCATCAATGCCAGCGCGGGACGCATCGTCTATGAGGGACGCGCCGTCACCGGTCAGCCTTCGCACAAGCTGGCCCGCATCGGCATCGCCTACGTGCCCGAGGACCGCCGCATCTTCCGGCTCCTCACGGTCATGGAGAATTTGCGCACCGGCCTCGACCGTCATGGCGTCAGCGAGGCGCAGAAGAAAAAGCTGCTCGAGAAAGTGTTCCAATACTTTCCGCGGCTGGCCGAGCGGCGCCACCAGGCCGGTGGCACGCTGTCGGGCGGCGAGCAGCAAATGCTCGCCATCGCCCGGGCCATGATGCTCGAACCAAAAATCGTGCTGCTTGACGAGCCGACCGAAGGTCTGATGCCGCGCATGGTCTCGCAGATCCGCGAGATCATTGAGGTCCTGCACAAGGACGGCGTGGCGATTTTGTTGGTGGAGCAGAACGTGCCGCTGACGCTGGCGGCGAGCCAGCGCGTTTACTTCATGGAAAAAGGCGCAGTGCAGCACCATGCCGCGGCAGCGGAGCTGAGCGTCGATCACCCCGTCATACACAAGTACCTGGGAGTATGAGGCGGATGGAGATCCCCTGGGACATCATCGTCATCCAGACCGTCAACGGTGTCGTCACGGGCATGATTCTGGCCTTGGTGGCCTCCGGGCTCACCTTGATCTTCGGCATCATGGATGTGGTGAACTTCGCGCACGGCGAACTGTTCATGCTCGGCGCCTACATGGGCGTCGTGACGTTGGCAGCGACCGGCAATTTCTGGTTGGCGCTCGTGGTTGCGACCCTCATTATTGCCGCGCTCGGCGCCGCGCTGCAGGTGGTGACCCTGCGCCCGCTGCTCGGGCGCGACCCGCTCTACACGATACTTGCCACCTTCGGCATCTCGCTGGTCCTGCAGAACTACGCGCTGTGGCAGTTCGGGCCGGTTGCGCGCAAGATTCAGGAGCCCTTCACCGGCCAGTTCGCCCTGTTTTACCTGCAATACCCTTGGTATCGCCTGCTGATCGCTGCACTGTCCGCCGCCATAATCGGCGGCCTCTATCTTTTCCTGAAATATGGTCGCTACGGCATCTGGATCAGGGCCACCACGCAGGACCGGGTGATGGCCCAGGCGATGGGTATTCCCGTGCCCTGGGTGCATACCGGCGTCTTCGCCATGGGCGCGGGGATGGCCGCGGCGAGCGGCGTGCTGTTCGGTCCTCTGGTCGGCGTCAATCACGCCATGGGCCTCGATTGGGTGCTCAAGGCCTTTATCGTCGTCGTGGTGGGGGGCATGGGTAATCTTGGCGGTTCGATTGCCGCCTCCATCTTCATTAGCCTGTTGGAAGCCTACGCCTCCATCTGGGTCAGTCCCTCGCAGGCGATCATCGTCTCCTCCGTGGTCTTGATCTTGACCTTGCTGTTCCGTCCCACCGGCCTTTTCGTCCCGACGCCCAAATGAGCCTCTCACGTCACGCCCGCACCTATTGGATCGGTTTTGCCGTCATCGTCGGCTTGCTGATCCTGGCGCCGCTGGTCCTGCCCGAGTTTTGGCGCCGGTTTCTGACGGAGATTTTGATCTGGGGCCTGCTGGCGATGTCCTCCGACATCTTGATCGGCTACACCGGCATGGTGTCGTTCGGCCATTCGGCCTTCTTCGGCCTCGGCATGTACGGCGCCGCGGCCGCCTTGCTGACCGTAAAGCCGCCCAACCTTTGGCTCGCCATCGTCTACGGCCTCGCCGGCTCGGCCGCGGTTGCCCTGTTCGTGGCCTATTTTTCCACCCGCCTGCGCGATATATATTTTGCCATCACCACGCTGATTTTTTCGCAGATCTTCTACGTCATCATCTTTACCTGGACTGAAGTCACCGGTGGCGAGAATGGCCTGGCATTCTCTCGGCCCGGGTTTGGCATCCCGGGGGTGTGGACGACGCCGTTCACGTCCACCACACTCCACTGGTTCGTGCTCGCCGTGGTGGCGGGCTCCTACCTGCTGTTGCGCCGGCTCACCCAATCGCCGTTCGGCATGGTCTTGCAATCGATCCGCGAGAACGAAGCGCGCACGCGGGCCATCGGCTACCCCGTCGAGCGCTACAAGATGGTGGCCGTCATGTTATCGGGCCTTTTTGCCGGACTGGCCGGGGTGCTTTATGCCCTGCAGAACCGCTTTGCGGCGCCGGACTTCGTGTATTTCGTGGTCTCCGGCGAGGTGGTGATTTTCAATGTGATGGGCGGCATCGGCACGTTGGTGGGCCCGATCGTCGGTGCCGCATTTTTTCTGGGCTTGCGCGAGGGACTGTCGCGTCTGTTCCCCTATCTGGCGACCAGCTTCAACCTTCCCTACCTCGCGGAATTCCCCTATCTGGTGCCCGTGGGTCTCATCTTCATTGCCATGGTGATCTTCATGCCGCAGGGTCTGCTCGGTTTCGCCAAGCGCTGGCTCAATCGCTAACGGAACGGGCTGAAACGCATCGAAGCGGCAAAGGGGCCTTAAGCGTGCGGGTCGCTGTCGATATCGGTGGAACCTTCACCGACATTGTCGTGGCCTCGAGCGCCGGCGTGCTGCACGAAAGCAAGCTCGCCACCACGCCCCAGGATCCGAGCCGTGCGGCGGTGACCGGGCTGGCGGCGCTGCTCAAGGAATTGGCGTTGCCACCCGAGCAGGTCGCCGAAGTGCTGCACGGTACTACGGTCGGTTCCAACACCATCCTCCAGAAGACCGGTGCTCGCACCGGCCTCATTACCACGCGCGGCTTTCGCGACGTGCTCGAGATCGGGCGCATCCGCATGCCCGACATGTTCGATCTGAGCTGGGACAAGCCCAAGCCGCTGGTGCCCCGTCGCTTTCGCCTAGAGGTCGGCGAACGCGTGGCGGCCGACGGCAGCATCGTTGAGCCGCTCAGGGAAAGCGAGGTCGTGGCGGCCGGCGAACGGCTGACTGGCGCCGGTATCGAGGCCGTCGCCATCTGCTTCCTCAACAGCTACCGCAATCCCGCGCACGAGCGCCGCGCCGAAGACATTCTGCGCGCAACCTTTCCCCAGCTGCTGGTGACCGCTTCCTACGCGGTGTTGCCGGAGCGCAAGGAGTACGAGCGCACCAGCACCACGGTCGTCAATGCCTATCTGCTCGCCGCGATGCGCGCATACCTCAGCAATCTCGAGAGCGGACTGCGCGCCATCGGCATAAATGCACCGGTCCGTGTCATCACCTCGAACGGCGGTATGCTGGCTGCCACGAGCGCGCGCGAGAGCCCGGTGTTCGTGGTTGCCTCCGGGCCGGCCGGTGGCGTGATCGGCGCGGCACGGCTGGGTTGTGCCCGCGGCGAGCCCGACCTCATCGTCTTCGACATGGGCGGTACCACCGCCAAGGCGGTGATCGTGGAGGCCGGTCGCCCCAGCATGACCTCGGAATACGAGTTCCGTGATGGCATTTCGAGCTCGAGCCGGTTCGTCAAGGCGGGCGGCTATATGCTGAAGGTGCCGGCCATCGACATCGCCGAGGTGGGTGCCGGCGGTGGATCCCTGGCGGGCATCGACCGCGGTGGGCTGTTGACGGTGGGGCCGCACTCGGCGGGCGCCGTGCCCGGGCCTGCGTGTTATGGTCTCGGCAACGAACGCCCGACCGTGACCGATGCCAACCTCGTCCTCGGTTTCATCAATCCCCATGCGCTGGCCGGCGGCCGACTGGCAATCGATGGCAGCCTCAGCGAGCGCGCCGTCGCTACGCATGTGGCAAAACCGCTAGGGCTTAGCCTCGAGGAGGCGGCGCACGGCATCCGCGCCGTGGCGAATGCGGCCATGGCACGGGCCATTCGCGCGGTGACGGTGGAGCGCGGCCGCGATCCGCGCGATCTGACCCTTGTTGCCTTCGGCGGCAACGGTGGCATCCATGCCACCGAGCTGGCCCGCGACCTCGGCATCGGCCGTGTCGTCGTGCCGCCGCTGGCCGGGGTGTTCAGCGCCGTGGGCATGCTGGCGTGCGAGCTCGAGCACGTCGCCTTGCGTACCATCGTGCGCCCGCTCGACGCGCTGGGCGCCGCCGAGCTCGGGGGCGCCAAAGCCGGACTTGCCGAAGAGGTTGGCGCGCAACTTGCCGCCGACGGTTTCCCGCCGGAGCGGCAGGCCTTGGCCTGGGAGGCAGATTTGCGCCACGAAGGCCAGGCGAGCGAGCTCACCGTGCATTTCGATGGAGACGATCCGGTCGAGCTCAGCCGCCGCTTCCGGGCCGAGTACAGCAAAACCTTCGGCTATGAGGACGACAGCCCGATCGAGCTTGTGAAGCTGCGCGCGATCGGCCGGGCGCTCAGCGGCGAGCGCCTCGACTTTAAAGCCTTGCGAACCGCCACTCCGGTCGGCGTCGCCGCCGCGGGTTGCCGGCACGCGCATTTCGAGCGCGGACGACCTCCCAGCTGGGTTGCGGTCGTGCCCCGCTCGGCCTTGACCTCGGCGCCGCGCCGCGGTCCGCTCATCATCGAAGAATTCGACGCCACCATCCTGGTGCCGGCGCATGCAACCGTGCACCTCGATGCCATCGGCAATATCGTACTCGACCTGACCTGAGGCCCATGCAGATCGATCCCATCACCTTTGCCGTTATCAAAAGCGGGCTCGATTCGATCGCCGATGATATGGCCTACACGGTGATCCGCATCGCCCGCTCGGAAATCGTCAAAGACGTGATGGATTTTTCCGCGGCGATTTGCATGGCCGACGGGCAGATGGTGGCACAGGCCAAGACCATCGCCCAACATCTCGGCGCCGTGCCGGAGGCGATGGCTGCCGTGCTCGCCACCTTCGGGGCGGATCTCAACGACGGTGATGCCGTGATCATGAATGACCCCTATCACGGCGGCATGCACCTACCCGACATTTTCATGTTCATGCCCTTGTTCTATGCCGGCCGGCGTCGCGCCTTCGCGGTCATAATTTGTCACCACACCGACGTTGGCGGCCGCGTGCCCGGCTCGAACGCCTCCGACTCCACCGAAATCTACCAGGAAGGCCTGCGCATTCCTCCCCTCAAACTCTACGATCGCGGCGTTCTCAATCAAACCCTGGCAACACTGATCAAAATCAACGTGCGCGTGCCGGAGCGGGTGTGGGGCGACCTTTCCGCCCAGTACGCGGCGGCGCAGGTCGGCAAGCGCGGCCTCAACAAGCTCATTGAGCGCTACGGTGCCGACGAGGTTGAGGCCTACATGGCCGAACTGATCGACTACGCCGAACGATTGACCCGAGCCGAGATCAAAGAATGGCCGAAGGGTCGTTACGAGTTCACCGACCATATCGATGGCGACGGCTTCTCGGAACGGCCGATCCCGATCAAGGCCGCGATCACGGTTGGCGACAATGGCAGCCTCAGCATCGACTACACCGGCTCCTCAGCGCAGGTGAAAGGCGCACTCAACTCGACGCTGAGCTTCACGCGCTCGCTCACCTACCTCAGCGTGCGCTGCGTGCTGGCGCGGGAGATACCCAACAATGTCGGAGTGTTCCGCTGCATAGAGGTCAAGGTCCCAGAAGCCTCCGTGCTGAACCCCGTGATGCCCGGACCGTGCGCGGCGCGCGCGCTCACGGGATATCGCGTGTTCGATACGGTGCTTGGCGCCTTGGCGCAGATCGTGCCGGATCGGGTGCCGGCGGCGGGTGAGGGCGGCAACAGCGTCATCTGTATCAGTGGCCTCAGAGAAAACCGCAAACCCTTCATTATTGTCGATATGATCTGTGGCGCCTGGGGTGGGCGGCCTGACAAGGATGGTTTGGAGGCGGTGACCAACGCCTCACAGAACCTTTCCAACATGCCGGTGGAGGTGATGGAGGCGGAGCATCCCGTTCGCGTCGAAGAGTACGCCTTCGTGCCGGATAGCTGCGGGGCCGGCCGCTGGCGCGGGGGGGTCGGCCTGCGTCGCGTCTACCGCATCCTGGCCCCGGAGGCGCTGTTGCAGCTGCGCACGGACCGCGTGAGCTTCCGGCCCTATGGTCTGGCGGGCGGTGGACCCGGCGGGGCGTCGCAAAACTTCATCGAGATCGCCAATCGGCGTCAGCCGCTTGCCAGCAAAGTGACGATGAGCGTGCCCCAGCAGGCGCTGATCGTGCACGAGCAGGCGGGCGGCGGCGGCTTCGGCAATCCACTTCTGCGCGAACCTGACCGGGTGCAGGAGGATTACGCCGATGGCAAAATCAGCGCCGAGTTCGCGCGCCGGCACTATGCCGTGGTGTTTGCGGCCAATGCTGCAGTCGATCGCGAGGGCACGGCGCGGCTGCGCGCGCAAAGAGGCGTGCTTTAGGGTCCCTGGAGCTGTTGGCCCTCAGCCGACCGCGCTTGCCGCCGCGCGGCCGGCGATGCGGCCCGAGAACAGGCATCCCCCCAGGAACGTGCCCTCCAGGGCCCGGTAGCCGTGCATACCACCGCCGCCGAAGCCTGCGATCTCGCCCGCCGCGTAAACATTGCCGAGCGGTTGCCCATCGGCCTTGAGCACACGGCCGCAGAGGTCGGTTTCGAGCCCGCCCAAGGTCTTGCGCGTCAAAATCCAGAGCCGCACCGCCACCAGTGGACCGCTATCTCCAGCCAGAATGCGGTGGGGCTTGGCAACGCGGATGAGCTTGTCGCCGAGGTAATTGCGTGCCCCGCGCAGCGCCACGATTTGCGCGTCCTTGGCGAAGGGATTGTCGAGCTCCCGGTCGCGCGCGCGGATCACCGCTTCCAGGCTCGAGGCCGACAGCAGGTTCTCACCCGTCAACTTGTTCATGCGCTCGACCAATCGGCCGAGATCGCGCTCGACCACAAAATCGGCGCCCTTCTGCATGAAGGCGCGTACCGGCTGCGGCGTACCGCCGGCGCGGCGGGCGCGGATGACTTGGAGCAGGCTGCCGCTGGTGAGATCGGGATTCTGCTCCGAGCCCGATAGGGCAAACTCGCGCTCGATGATCTTCTCGGTCAGCACGAACCAGGAATAGTCGTAGCCGGTCGCACGCAGGTGGGCGAGCGTGCCCAAGGTGTCGAAGCCCGGAAACAACGGAACGGGTAGCCGCCGGCCGCGGGCGTCGAGCCAAAGCGACGAGGGGCCGGGCAAGACGCGGATGCCATGTTCGCTCCAGATCGGGTTCCAGTTACGGATACCCTCGGTGTAGTGCCACATACGATCAGGATTGATGAGGCGGCCGCCGGCAGCCGCCGTAATCGTCAGCATGCGGCCATCGACATGATCCGGCACGCCGCTGAGCATGTGCTTGGGCGCCGCGCCCAGGCGCGCGGGCCAGTTCTTGCGCACGAGCGCCTGATCGGCGCCAATCCCACCCGCGCTGATGATGACGGCTTGCGCTTTGCAAGCGAACTCGCCGGTAATGTTGCGCGTGCTGGCGACCCCGCGCGGCACCGCGCTCGGCTCCAGGATCTCGCCGCGCACGCCGTCAATTGAGCCGCCGCTGCTCGTGAGTTCACTGACGCGATGGCGAAATTTGGCGACGACGAGGCCAGCCGCCGCGCCCGCTCTTAGCCGCGCCGTGAAGGGAGCGAGGACACCCGGCCCGGTGCCGCAGGTTACGTGGAAGCGCGGTACCGAGTTGCCATGCTCTAAAGCCGTGTAGCCCCCGCGCTCGGCCCAGCCCACGACCGGAAACCAGCGCATCCCCAGGGCCTTGAGCCAGGCGCGCTTCTCACCTGCGGCGAAGTCGACGTAGGCTTCGGCCCACCGCCGCGGCCAGTGATCCTCAGGCCGATCGAAACCGGCCGACCCCAGCCAATCCTGCCAGGCGAGCGCGTGGGAGTCGCGGACGCGCAAGCGGCGCTGCTCGGGGGAATTTACGAGAAAAAGGCCGCCCAAGGACCAGTGCGCTTGGCCACCGAGCGAGGCCTCGGGCTCCTGCTCCAGGAGCAGCACGCGACGCCCGGCTGCGGCAAGCTCCGCCGTTGCCACCAGACCTGCCAGCCCTGCGCCGACGACGATGACATCTGCTTGCATGCCGTGAGCCCCCGTGCCGGACCCCTGCCGCGCCGGCGGCGGCAGCGGCGTCGTTCCTTGATCGGCCGGCCGGCGCGCCCGCGTCAATGCCCGCGTCTCGGCGGCCGAGCGGCGGGGTGGCACGCGCGCGAGCGCCGGCGCCGGGCCCTCAGGCGATCGGCAGCGTGCGCCTGCGGACGGTGGAGCCCTGGGTCCACCGAGGCGATGGGTGCCGGGCATCGGCCGCGGGGCTGGCCGCCGCGCCCAACTTGCATTATTATGCATGATTGGCTATTAGCCAGCAGAATACTGCATACAGCAGACCTGGCGAGGGGCCCTCGACGCGCGGATGCCCCCTTACCCGTGGCATGATGGGCTTCGAGCACGACAGGGAACGAGGCGACCCATGGCGAGCCGCATCGATTTTCAGACCGAACCTGCCCGCTATCGGCATTGGAAGCTAAAATTCGCCGGCGAGCTCGCCGAGTTGATCATGGATGTCGACGAGAACGGTGGCCTGTTTGAGGGCTACCAGCTGAAACTCAACTCCTACGACCTCGGCGTCGATATCGAGCTTGCCGACGTCGTGCAGCGGCTGCGCTTTGAGCACCCCGAGGTGAAGGTGGTCGTGCTCAAGTCCGGCAAGGAGCGCGTATTTTGTGCGGGCGCCAACATCCGCATGTTGGCCGGCGCAAGCCACGCCCACAAGGTCAACTTCTGCAAATTCACGAACGAGACGCGCAATGCCATGGAGGATGCCAGCGCGCACTCGGGCCAGAAGTATCTGTGCGCGATCCGGGGAACCGCCGCCGGTGGCGGCTATGAGCTGGCGCTGGCGACCGACCACATTCTGCTCGCCGACGACGGCAATTCCAGCGTGGCGCTTCCCGAGTTGCCGCTGCTGGCAGTGCTGCCGGGAACCGGCGGCCTGACGCGGGTGACCGACAAGCGCAAAGTGCGCCGTGATCTCGCCGACGCGTTTTGCACCGTGGAAGAAGGCGTCAAAGGTGGTCGCGCCCTCAAATGGCGGCTGGTCGACCAGGTCAGCCCCAATTCCAAATTCGAGGGCAGCCTGGCGGAGGCGGCGCGGCGGCTGGCGGCGGGCTCGGATCGCCCGGCCGATGCCGAGGGCATCCGCTTGACGCCACTCGAGCGCACCTTCCACGCCGATGCCATCGCCTACTCGGCGCTGAAGGTGGATATCGACCGCAGCAGCCGTCGTGCCACCCTGACGCTCACCGGTCCCAGTGTACCGCCACCGGCCTCCGTTGCGGCCATGCAGCAAGAAGGTGCGGCGTTCTGGCCGCTGCGCCTTGCGCGCGAGCTCGACGATGCCATCCTCAATCTGCGCTTGAACGAACCCGACGTCGGCGTGCTCATATTCAAGAGCCAGGGCGACGCGGCGCAGGTGCTCGCCTACGACGCGTGGCTCGCTGCCCATCGGGAGCATTGGCTGGCCCGGGAGATTCTTGGTCTTTGGAAACGCGTGCTGAAGCGCGTCGACCTCACCTCCCGCTCGCTGGTTGCGCTCGTGGAACCTGGAAGCTGTTTTGCCGGCACCCTGGCCGAACTGGTGTTCGCCGCCGATCGCGGCTTCATGCTGGTTGGCGGTTTTCCGGGTGATAACCGAGCGCCCGCGACACTGGCTTTGTCTGGGCTCAATTTCGGGACTTACCCCATGAGCAACGGCCTACCGCGGCTGACCACGCGTTTCCTTGGCGAGCCCGCGAGCCTGGAGGAAGCTAAGGCAGCAACAGACCAACGCCTTGGCGCGGAAGACTGTGAGCGCTTGGGTTTGGTGACGAGCGCGCTCGATCACATCGACTGGGAAGATGAGGTGCGCATCTTCCTTGAGGAGCGCGCCAGTTTTTCCGCCGATGGCCTGACCGGCATGGAGGCGAACCTGCGCTTTGCCGGTCCGGAAACCATGGAGACCAAGATCTTCGGCCGACTGACCGCCTGGCAGAACTGGATCTTTCAGCGGCCGAACGCCGCCGGCGCGGAGGGTGCGCTCAAGCGCTACGGCAGCGGAGTAAAGCCCAACTTCAATCCGGAACGAGTCTAGCCGTCGCAGGCGACGTAACGCGAGGACTGAGGATGCCCGAGACAACCAACGTCGACTACTCGACCAAGATCCCCAACAACGTTGGCCTGATGGATGATCAGCGTGTGCTGAGGGCGTTGGAGCAATGGCACCCCGGCTACATCGATTGGTGGATGACCATGGGGCCGGAGGGTTTCCAGACGTCGGACGTCTATCTCCGCACCGCCATCAGCATCGATCCCAAGGGTTGGGCCAAGTTCGACTACGTCAAGATGCCGGAGTACCGCTGGGGCATTCTGCTGGCGCCGCGGCAGGAGGATCGCCGCGTCAACTTCGGCATGCACAAGGGAGAGAAGGCCTGGCAGGAGGTACCCGGCGAGTACCGCGCCATGCTGCGCCGCCTGATCGTGGTCCAGGGCGACACGGAGCCGGCCAGCGTCGAGCAGCAGCGCCACCTCGGCAAGACCGCACCCTCGCTCTACGACATGCGCAACCTGTTTCAGGTGAACGTCGAGGAAGGCCGACACCTCTGGGCCATGGTCTATCTTTTGCAGAAGTACTTCGGCAAGGACGGTCGCGAGGAAGCCGAAGGTCTGCTGCAGCGGCGGTCCGGCGATCAGGACAAGCCGCGCATGCTCGGTGCCTTCAACGAGCAGACGCCGGACTGGCTGTCCTTCTTCATGTTCACCTTCTTCACCGATCGCGACGGCAAGATGCAGCTCGAAAGCCTCGCCCAATCGGGGTTCGATCCCCTGTCGCGCACCTGCCGCTTCATGCTAACCGAGGAAGCGCATCATATGTTTGTCGGCGAGACCGGCGTCGGGCGGGCGATCGAGCGCACGTGCCAGGCCATGCGGGAGGCCGGCATCGAGGATGCCAACGACATCGAGGCCGTGCGCAAGCTGGGCGTGATCGATCTGCCGACCATGCAGAAGAAGGCCAATCTGCACTTCTCCCTGTCGCTCGACCTGTTCGGCTCGGAGGTCTCCACGAATGCCGCGAACTACTTCACCTCCGGCGTCAAGGGTCGCTTCCAGGAGACCCGCATCGAGGACGACCACCAGCTCACCAAGGCCGTCTACCCCGTCAGTAAGCTGATCGACGGCACTATCAAGATGGTCGACGAGCCGGCGCTAACGGCCATCAACATGCGCCTGCGCGACGACTATGTGAACGATTGCCTCAAGGGCGTGCAGCGTTGGAATAAGGTGATCGAAAAGACGGGCGTCAATTTTCGTTTGAAGCTGCCTCACGTCGCTTTTCACCGCGGCATCGGCGAATTCGCCAATCTGCACGCCTCCCCGGCCGGGGAGGTTCTGAGCGAGCAGGCATGGGCAAGGCAAAAAGAGCAATGGCTGCCGTCGAAAGCCGATGGCGACTTCATTGCCGGGCTGATGACGCCATGCTGGAAGCGCGGCGAATTTGCCTCCTGGATCGCCCCGCCGCGCATCGGCATCGACAACAAGCCGGGTGACTTTGAGTACGTTAAGGTCGATCGTGCCTAAGGTTCACCGCGCGCGGCCGCGCCTCGGTTGGCGCGCGCGGCGACGGCCCGCGCAGGCTCGGTTTCGTGCGTGTGTATCCCAAGCTCGGTGCCCGGCCTGAGCGCCAAACGGCCCGCTGCCTGCCTCAGCAGTGCATGGCCGCGGCAAGGCTCACAAAGCTGTCGGCGATCACGTCCCAATCCCGTTCGGCGCTTAGGTCGCGGCTCTGCTTGGCTCCATGTTCGCTCGGGCGCGGCACGAACGCGGTGCGCAGGCCGGCGCTGGCCGCCGCCGCCAGGTCGCCGTTGTGGGCGGCGACCAGCATCACCTGCCCCGGCTGCAAATTGAGGAGCGCCGCATTGGCGAGGTAGGCCTGCGGCAACGGCTTATAGGCGCGCGCGGTCTCCGCGCCCAGCACGACGTCCCAGGGAAGCGCGGCGAATTTGGCCATGCGTGTGAGCAGACCCACGTTGCCGTTCGACAGCGTGCCGATGATATAGCGCTTCTTCAGCCGTTCGAGGCCTGCAACGGCGTCCGGCCACGGTTTCAGGCGGTGCCACACCTTGTTGATATGCGCTTTGTCGTCCCCGCCAAGACCGGCCAGGCCGTACTTGGCCGCGAGCGCCTCTAGGCTTTCGCGGTGCAGGACATCGAGGATGGTCCAGGCGCGCCGACCCGAGCGAACCTCCTCCATCGCCGGCTGATAGAGCGCGCGCCACTCGTCGGCAAAGGCGGCCCAATCGGCGCTGAGCCCGCGCTCGGCGCCGAACCGGCTCAAATCCTCGATGATGCTGGTGCGCCAGTCGACCACCGTCCCAAACACGTCGAACAACAGGGCCTCAACATCCTGGCGAGCGGTCATGATCGGTCCTCTTGCTGGGGTAACGGGCCACCTACCGGGCGGCAAGGGGCCATGCGCGCATCATGCAACCGTGGCCCCGCGCAAACAAGCAAGCGGAAAGGCAACGGTTCGGCCGAGGCGATAGGGCGCCGCGGACGCGCTAGGGCTGTGGCCCCACCTGGGCCCGGTGCCTGAGGCAGTGATCGGCCAACACCAGCGCCATCATGGCCTCGCCCACGGGCACGGCCCGGATGCCGACGCAGGGATCGTGCCGTCCCTTGGTCGAGATCTCCGTCTCCTGTCCGTGCCGGTCGATCGTTCGGCGCGGCGAGAGGATGGAAGAGGTCGGTTTCACGGCAAAGCGGCAGACGATCGGCTGGCCCGTCGAGATGCCGCCGAGGATGCCGCCGGCATGGTTGGACAGGAACTGTGGCTTGCCGTCATTGCCGATCCGGATTTCGTCGGCATTGGCTTCGCCGCTCAGTTCGGCGGCGCGCATGCCAGCCCCGATTTCCACGCCCTTCACGGCATTGATGCTCATCATGGCGCCGGCCAGATCCTGATCGAGCTTGCCGTAGATCGGGGCCCCCCAGCCCGCCGGCACGCCCTCCGCCACCACCTCGACGATGGCCCCCACCGAGGAGCCGGCTTTGCGCACCTCGTCCAGATGGCGCGCCCAGGTGTCGAGGACGCCGGCGTCGGGCGAGAAGAACGGATTGCGGTCGACCTCCTCCCAGGACCAGCGCTGGCGGTCGATGGCGTGAGTGCCGACCTGCACGAGTGCCGCGCGCACCGTGACGCCGGCGATGACCTTGCGGGCAATGGCGCCGGCTGCGACACGCATTGCCGTTTCGCGCGCGCTCGACCGCCCGCCGCCGCGAAAGTCGCGGATGCCGTACTTCGCCCAGTAGGTAAAGTCGGCGTGGCCGGGACGAAACTTGTCCTTGATGTCCGCGTAGTCCTTGCCGCGCTGATCGACGTTGTCGATCAAGAGGCAAATCGGCGTGCCGGTGGTAACCTGACGGCCGGCGTCATCCTGGAAGATGCCCGACAGAATGCGCACGCTGTCCGGCTCGCGCCGCTGGGTGGTAAAGCGGGATTGTCCGGGTTTGCGCTGATCGAGAAAGTGCTGGATCTCGGCCGCCTCGAGCGGGAGCAAAGGCGGACAGCCGTCGACGACGCAGCCGATCGCGGGCCCATGGCTTTCGCCCCAGGTCGTCACGCGAAACAGATGTCCAAAAGTGTTGTGCGACATGGGGCTCCCGGCTCTCTTCGCCGAGCCGGCTCTTTAACGATAGGATGGCAAGAATGCAACGCAAGCGGGGGGTTTGGACGCGCTCTCGCATGTGCGAGAATTGCCGACCTGCCGGGCAGCCCCTTAACCCTGCCCGCGAATATCGTGTCCTTTGCGCCACTTCGAGAGGTTAATGCGCACCACAATTCATGGTGCGTTCATTTAGCGCTCTCTAGCCTCCCTGGGCGCTGTCGCGTACGAGCAGGGAACAATCAGGTTTCCTGCGGCGCGTCGACGCCGACATAGAAATGGGAGGTACTTGGAATGAGCATCCGTAAGACCCTAATCGCCGTTTTGGCCGTGGCGATCGCCATTGCCTTCGCACCGCTGTCGGACCTGCAAGCTGCCACTCTGACGCCAGGCTCAGGCCCCGGCGTTGACAATCCTATTGTCAAGGTGGCCGCGAAGAAGAAGGCCACAAAGAAGAAGGCGAAGAAGGGCAAGAAGAAATCCGCCAAGAAAGCCAAGAGCAAAGGTCCCGGCTCGTGCGGCGCCTATATGTATTACAGCAAGAAAGACCGCAAGTGCGCCGACGCGCGGTCGAAGAAGTAAACGGAACCTGTTTGCAGGAGCCTGGGGGCTTCAGGCTCCTGCAAAATCTATTTTCGAGGGATTGCCGGCGGCGGCCGCCGCTGTTTTACTAAGCCGGCCCCAGTCATGGCCAGGTTTTTGCCGGGGCGCGCGGACCGCATCACTCACTTGCCCAAGCGCTCGATCCCCTCCTTGGCTTCCCCGTGCTCCGGGGCGAGCTGCAATGCCTGCCGATAATCCGCCAGCGCCGCTGTCTTATCGCCCAGCTCTTCGTGCGTCGCCGCCCGCGCCGCAAAGGCGTCGGCATCGTTGCCTTGCAGGGCGATGGCCTGGTCGAAATCGGCCATCGCCGATTTGAACTCGCCCTTGCTGAAATAGGACAGGCCGCGGTTGTAAAAGGGCCGACTGCTCGTGGCATCGAGCTTGATGGCTTCCGCATAGTCGGCGATCGCCATGTCAAATTCCCCACGGCTGTCATAGACTTGGCCGCGGTTGTTGAACATATCCGGATCGCTGGGATCGAGCCGGATCGCCTCCGAGTAGTCCTGGATGGCGAGCTCCTGCTGCCCGAGGCGGTCGCGCACGTTGCCGCGGTTGAAATGGGCGATGGCGCTGGTGGCATCCAGCTTGATGATTTCGCTGTAGTCGGCGATCGCGGCCTCCTGATCTCCCGACAGCTCCTGCAGCACCCCGCGCTGCAGCAAGGCTTCGATGCGCAGGTCCTCGTTGTCGCGCGCGCCCTCGAGCACCCGCGTACAGGCTTCGATGCGGGCCTTGGGATCGCTTGCCTCGTTCTTGCAGGCCGCCAAATGGTCGCCGACCGTTGGGGCCGCGCCGGCGCCCGTGAGGCAGAGGAGGAGGAGGGCCAGCGAGATCCTCGCGCGCCAGTTGCTTGGCCAAGGGCTTGAGCGCCTATGACGGCTTGTCATTTGTCAGGGTCGCCTCATTTCGATGCCCAGCGCCGCAGCCCGGGTGTTTGTAGGCTCGTTCGGGCACGCGGCGAGAGGCGCTTTTTGCCGCTGGGGCGCCCGGCCGACGGCTCCGGGGGTGTCTGTGGCCGCCGGGTCACGCGCCAAAGATATGCCAAGCCGCTGCTGACATCGGCCGTAAATACCGCCTATGACTCCTGGCGTTCGGTTGGAAGACGGAGGCAATCATGCGTTCAATGATCGTTGCGCTGACTTTGGCCGGTTTTGCGGCGTGCGTGCTGGGACAG
>Ga0075434_100000900_pt1 | contig 23810 bp, 17 predicted proteins | sample RhiMethybrSRZTD3_FD_75298 | JGI IMG/M metagenome (GOLD analysis project Ga0075434, IMG submission 75298) | Populus rhizosphere microbial communities from Tennessee, USA - Rhizosphere MetaG P. TD hybrid SRZTD3 | ecosystem: Host-associated > Plants > Roots > Rhizosphere > Soil | place: USA... | reverse complement strand
GTCTGCGGCGCGGTCGACGCTTGCGCCACGACCTGCGTCGTCGTCGCGACGGGCGCGGGCTTGTCCACCTTCGGCGCCTTCGTCGACGCGATCACCGGCGGTCCCGTCGGTGCGGCCGGCGGCGGCGGGGTCTTCTTCTTCGGCTCCGGCTTCGGCTGCTCGGGCTTCCGCTCCTCGCCGCCGCTGCCGAACGAATACCCGAACGAAAGGCGCTGCACGTTGTCGAAGTCGTTGCTCGGCGTCAGCGCGTAGTCCACCTGGAGTTGGTTCCAGTGGAGGCCGAGGCCGTAGGAAAGGCCATTCGCCGGGTCGCCGGGGCTTCCCAGCTCTTGACGATAGCCGAGGCGAAGCGAGACGTTCGGATGCACGTGAAACTCGCTGCCGAGGCGCACGTCGTTATAGTAGTCGCGAGGCATGTTGTAGTCGGCGGCGAGGAGGAGTCGGTTCTGCATGAAGCCCCGGCTCGCGCCGAAGCGGATCTGCTGCGGCAGCGGATACGGAGTTCCGTCGAACGACAGGCTCGGCCCGAGGTTTTGAACGACCGCCCCGACGGTCGTGCCGCGGATCGTGGCGGACGTCCCGAAATCGACGGCGGCACCGGTCGCGGAGACGGTCGCGAGATTCTGACGGATCATCTTGGCGTTCATGCCAACGTTGACTCCGTGACCCACCGGACGCGCCAGCCCGAAGGTGACGGCGAGGTCGTAGACCTTGAAGTCGCCGATCGGGTTGTCGAACTCATCCACGCCGGAAATGCTGGGCATGTGGAAGTAGGCGACGCTCATCGATCCGACCCCGAGTCGCGGCCCCATCGGCCGCGCGTAGCCCATCCACTCGTAGCTCAGGTCCTTGAGCCACGACGCGTGCATGGCGCCGACCTGCTGTTGGTCGAGCGTGGCCAAGGCGGCTGGATTCCAGAATTGCGCGGTGACGCCAGTTGCAATGCCGGTATGGGCGCCGGCCATTCCGGCCGAGCGACCCCCGACTTCGAACTGAAGAAAGTCCGCCGAGGACGCACCGATCGCGACATCCGCGGCCGCGGTACGTACGGACACGTACATGAGTGTGGCCATTAGAACAGCAATCGCCGCGACGCCGCGGACGACACGAATGCGGGTGGAACGCGTTGGGAGTGGCCAAGACATGCGATTTCCCCCGTAGAAGTGGAAGCTTCCCCCAGGTCCGACCGTGTTGCGGAATCACGGAAAAACAGGCGCGGTTCGGATCCGCAGAGGAGAACTGCAGGGAGCGTGCCAGGGGGAGGGTCTCAATTCGCACGGCGTGGCGTGGGTGACAGCATTGCGCGCCAACGTGTGTGAGCGCGGGGCTTACGCGTCGCGCAATTCGCAACGGATCGCGCGCGAAACGAGCCTGCAATTCGCGCGATGGAGCGGGCGGGAACGTCTCCGCTAGAAGCGGAGCGTGAGCTGCACCTCGGGTCCGCGAGGCGTCAGCGGAGAGATCGAGGTCGACACGCGCGACTCGGTGGTCGCGGGGCCGTGCGTCGGAACGAGGAACGCGTCGATGATGCTGGCGACGTAGACGCCGGCCATCGCGTATCGGAAGCCGCGCCGGAGATCTTCGGAAGACTGAAGATCGTTCCGTTTAACCTCGAGGTCGCGGAGACGTTGCACCTTCTCGCTGGGACCGGCGCTGTCGACGAGCGCTTCCGCCCAGTCGGCCTCCGTCTGGTCCCGCTCCACGATCCCGTCCGCGACTACGAAGCCGGCCGCGGTCGAGAGGGCCGCTCCCAGCCAGAGCGCGCCGCGAGTTTTTTGGTTGGCGAAGTCCTGCCCCGCCCCCGGCACGAGCACCGAGCGCCAGAGGATCGCGCTACGGCTCAACTTCGGCACCGACAGCGTGATTCGCGTCGGAGTGCTCTCCTCGACCGCGAGGCGCGGGCGAATCCAGTAGTCGAGCGCGCTCAGTGCCCACGTCGCGCCCGCGAACTTGGCCCAGGATTTTCGCGCCAGGCGTTCGTCCTGGGCGCGGTCCTCGGCGTGGGCCCCGAAATCGTCCAGGTGGTTGCGATAGCGAATGTGCGCGAGGGCGCTCGCGGCGATCCCGCCGGTGGCGGCGGCTACGAGGATCACTCCCCGCAGCGGTCGCCGGGCGGTGATGTCCGGCATCCCCGGGTAGGAGAGAGAGCGAACGATGAGTCCTCCGCTGATCGCGCGCTGTTCGGAGAGCAACTTCGGGGAGGCACCGCGGGGCGGCAGGTAGAGAACGCCCTGCGTCGTCGCGACGGATGCTCCCTGGATGACGAGCGAGAACCGTCCCTGGAACGAGGGCGGAAGCTCGAGCGGGGCCGGCCCCTGGATTCGGGACGGGCCCTCGAAGCGGAGCCAGGTGGCCGCCGGCTGCGTCAGGGCGGTCAGCGTCGCGGGGGAAGATCCGGCGGCGGTGACATCCGGGATTGGGACGGGCGAAGCGGTCTGTGCCGTGGCGGCGCGGGGCGCGAGGAGCGACGCCGCGAGCAGCAGCGGTACGAGCGGGCGGACGATCATGTCGGGGGACCATATTCGGCGCACGCCGCGTGTGTCAAGGACGGAGCGCGCCAACGGGCGGAAATGAAGAAGCCGGCTCGATCTTGACGATCGGGCCGGCTTTTCCTTCGCGGTGCGAAGACGAATGCGCGCGGTTATTTCTTCCGGCGCGACGCGACGAGCCCGACGAGGCCGGAGCCCATCAGGAGCAGCGCGTTCGGCTCGGGAATGCTTCCGCCTCCGCCGCCGGAGCCACCCGTTCCACCCGTTCCACCGGATCCGGCCTCGCCCGTCGCGTCGTGCGAGAACGGAGCGAAGACGTAGTTGGCGTTCTGGTGGGCGCCGCGTCCCGTAAAGTAGTGGTCGAAGGCGTCGAAGTGCACGGCCTCGTAGCCCGAAACGTGCACCATGTACTTCTTGATCTCGCCCGTGCCGGTATCGAGGCTGCCGGGCTGATAGTCCTGGATGACGTCGTCCGTCGACGTGAAGTCGCCGAGCGTCCAGAAAATGTGGTCCGTGGCGTTCTTGTACTCCTCGTGATTCACGAGGCCGTCGTAGCCGGGACGATCCAGATTCGGCGTGAGATCGATCAACGGCAGAGGCACGAGCGGATCGCTGGGCACGATGGAGATCGAACCCGAGGAGCCGTACACGGACGCGGCCAAGTCGACGTTCAGGATATCGCCCTTGCCGCCCACGTCGCCGACCACCCAAATCTCGAAATCGTTGTCCGTGATGACCCACGTGTCGAGGTTCGTGTCGTAGACCGACTCGGGGATGTAGATCTGCAGAGCGGGGAGCGCATTCGCCGCGGGCACGCAGGCCACGCACGCGATCAGTGCCACGAGTACGAGAAGCGACTTGGACCGTTGCAAGAAGGTGTACCTCTCCCCATCCCTGATTCGGGCTAAAGCGGTTGGCTGCGGCCGCACTCCACAATGGTGCGCGGCTGATCGAGTGAGACAATTTTACGCGGCACGTGACATTTTGGCAACCAGGTATTTTCGGGTGCTCTCAAAATATTGCGCGCTGCGTGCTTAACGAGAAACAGCTTACCCCGTCGGCGCTTACACTGTCAACATTCTTTTTCACTAGTCACGTATCTTTTCCGACGCATGCCATAACACATTGTCATTTTATAGCTTACCCAAATCCTTAAATCGGCCCTGATCCCTATGCTCCCCCATCCTTGCGGCGGCCGAGCCGCTCCAAGTGCGCCGCGTAGCGCCTCGATGCCAAATGCAATAGGGCGAGCGCTTCGCGGCGAACCCGCGAGGCGTCCCCCGCGGCGCCGCATAGGAGGAAACCGATGAGGTCCTCTTCACCGAAAAGCGGGATCGCGCACGCGGCGGCGCACGCTTCGATCTGCTCGCCGTTCTCGACGTAGATCGACACGTACTCCAGATCGTCCGCGCGACCGCGCAATCGAATCGGGCGGCGTGCGCGCCTGAGTTCCACGGCGAGTGGCTCGCGCCACCCGACCGCGACGCGCGGCTCGGGCGAGAGCGTACTCGTCTCGGAGCGGAACGATCCCGACGCCTCGTGCACGAGGAAGAGCGTCACCGGCTCGACGCCGGCCAACTCGCGCGCGTTCGACGGGATCAGACGGGCCAGCATCTCGACCGTCGCGGCTTCCTCGAGCGGTGCGACGACGCGAGCCGCGAGCGCGCGTCGCGTGACGCGCGGGTCGTACCACACCGGATCGACGAGATGCTGGAGCCTACGGCGAAGCCGGTTCGAGATCGTGAAGGCCACCAGGCCGAGCACCACGCCGGTGCCGGCGAGGAGCCAGAGCGCCCGTCCGAGGCTGAGCCCGGCCGCGCGCGTGACGGCGAGGAGCGCCGTGGTGCCCACGAGGAAGCCCACCGCCAGGAGAAGCGACGTCGTTCCGGTGAACGGAGGGCGGTCTCGCGCGATCGGCGCCTGGGCGACGTGCCCCCGAACCAGCGAGAGCGAGAGCAGAAGGGAGAGGAGCGTGATCGGCACGGCCCCGATGCTGAGATCGGGAATCGAAACGGTGCCGGAAATGAGGCTCGCTCCGATCAGGTATGTGTAGAACCCTGCGTTGAGGATGACGCCGAAGAGCCCGGGCCGGAAGGCGCGCCGGTGGCGGCGCGGAAGCGAGAGGTGCGTCGCCTCGAAGTTGGCCGCGACGATCACGAGGTTCAGCAGGATGCCCGTCAGGATCCAGCGCGCCATGGGACGAACCGGGAACGAATTCGGATCGACGATTACGGGCGCGGGGGCGGCGGAGCCCGTCGCGACCAGCCAGATCGCGCCCAGGGAGAGCGCGGCCTGCCCCATCAGGTAGAGGCGCCACGCACCGAGGCCGGCGATGCCCCGCCCCCGGCCGAGCGCGACGGACAGAAACACCCAGACGGCCGAGACCCCGAGGCCGAGCGCGAGCGAGTTCTCGAACCAGTACGCCCTCGCGACCACCTCCGACTCGTACACCGCGCGCGCGAATCCGAATTGGACGAGGCCCAGGAGCGCGAGCGCCGTTCCGGCGAGAAGCGAGACGATTCGGCCCGGGCTCAAGAACGTGACGATTCCCCCGGCGATGAGCGCCACGAGTCCGCCCGAGATGAGGAGGATGACGTCGAGGCTCACGCGTCGGCTCCCGCCGGATGCGACGCGAGGAGTCCGAGCTCGCGCAGCCGGGTCGCCGCGTCGCGAAACCGCGCCCGCGACAAGAGCGAGCGGAGGATCCCCTCCGTTCGATCGAGGCGGGCGTAGTGGGTCCACGTCGCGCCCCGCGAGGGTCCCACGGTCGGCTGCTCGGGGTCGAATTCCCAGGGATGCACGTTCACGATCAAGGGGCGCCGCTCCGCCCGGTGGCGGTCCAGCGCGTAGCGTGACACCCAGGCGGGCCAGAGGCGGAGGTACGCCCCGGCGAGGACGGGGATTCGAACCGGTCCGAGGGAAATCGTCGGCAGCGGGAACTCCGGCAGGGTCGCGCCGGTCTCCCCCGCCATGCGCGCCGGCACGGTCGGGCCGGACGGGTACCCGTACCTCCGTCTCCGAATCGGGTAGACGCTCGAGTCGTATTCGTAGCCGCACTCCGCGAGGGCCTCGATCGCCCAGAGCGTGGTCCGCCCGAGGCTGTAGGAGGGAGCGCGGTAGCCGATGACCGGCTGCTGCGAGAGGTCCTGGAGGAGCGCCCGCGAGTCGCGAGCCTGCTCCCGGAATCCGTCGGGAGTCAGCTCGGTCAGCATGCGATGGTCCATGCCGTGCGACGCGATCTCGTGGCCGCGGGCGGCGACCTCGCGCACGAGTTGCGGGTGCGCTCGCGCGACCCACCCCAGCGTGAAGAAGGTGGCGGTCGACCGCGTTTCGTCGAAGAGATCGAGGAGAAGGCGAGTGTTCCGTTCGACCCGCGAGGGGTAGCCCGGCCACGCGTCGCGGGAGACGTAGCGGGCGAACGCCTGGACCTGGAAATAGTCCTCGACGTCGACGCTCAACGCGAACGGCGCTTCGGGGGCGCGATCCGATCCGCGCCCGGAATGATTCTCCAACGCGGCTTCCCCCTACCCCGCGACACTGGGCCGCGACAGAATGTCGCGACCGAGCGAGGATAAGGGTTCGCCCGGGGCGTGGAAAGCGAGAAGGGCTACGGCACGATCGCGAGCCGCGTGACCGAGCGGCCCAGCGGAGAATCCAGGATGGCGGTGTAGATGCCGGGCGCGATCGGGTTCCCGTTGTCCGACTTGCAGGCCCACTCGACGGTCTGCTCCGACGCCGGCACTTCGCCGTCGATCAGTTTGCAGATCTTCCGTCCGTTCAGGTCGAAGATGACGAGCCGGACGTGACCCGGCCCTCCGTCTTTCGTGCCGCCCTGGAATCGAAGCGTGACCTTGCCGTGCGCGGGATTCGGGAATCCGTGGATGTCGGCGCTGGCCGTCGAGACCGAGCCGCCGGGCACGGTGATCGAAACGACCGCGGGCGCGCTCTCGAGCGGTCCCTGATACGTCGCCAATCGATATTCATACGCGGTGCCCGGGACGACCGACGTGTCGGCCCAGCTGGTCTGCCCGGCCGACGCCGTGTGGACCAGCGCGTCCGCGCCGCCCGAGCCGATCCGCCGGTAGACGTGGTATCCGTCTCCGACCCCGGAGGTGGGCTCCTGCCAGGTGAGGAGAACCGCTCCGGGCACGGACTGGGCGGTGAAGCCGGACGGCGTCGTGAGCGTGATCGTCGTTCCCGCCTGCCGCACCGAAATGTTCGAGAAGCCGGAAATGTTCGGCACTTCGTCCATCGTACGGATCGCGAAGTAGTAGATCCCTCCGGTCGTCAGGCCCGTGACCGTATAGGACTCCCGGGCGCCGGCGGCCTGGGGTGCCGGGAGCACCCCGACGCTCACCGCCGCGCTCCACCATCCCACGGTGTCTTGAGCGGCGACCGGCTGATCGGAGTAACGCAGCTCGTAGGCGGCCGCGCGCCCCGCGTTCCCGTCGTCCCCCGGGGCCGTCCACGTCAGCGTGATCGAGTCGGCAGCCGCCGCGCACGGCAAGAGAATCGCGACCAAGGCCGCGATTCCCCATGCCGCGTTCCGTCTGCCTCCGCTTCCTTTAACTGTCATCTCGTTCCGCGTCCCCCGCGCTGCCCTGCGGCGCCAGGACGACGCCCTCCGTCTCTTGCGATTCGTAGTACGAGAGGTTCCGGACCGGCGCCGGCGGCACGACGTCGAGCGTCGTCGAGTTGACGACGTTGGAGATCACCGACACGTTGCCGCGATCGTCCGTCGTTCGAATCGCCACGTAGTAGGTCTGGCTCCCGTTGAGCCCCGAGACCGTGAAGGTCTGCTGCGTGCCCGCCACCGCCGGCGCCGGTTCCCCGGTCGCCTGGGAGGCCGAGCCCCAATTGGCGGTCGTGATCGTGCTCGTGGAATAGCGGACGTCGTAGCTCGACGCGGTGCCGGTCGTGCCGTCGTCACCCGGCGCCGTCCAGCGCACCGTGATCGCGTTCCCTGTCGTGTTGGTCACCGTGAGATCGGCGACCGTGGCGGGCGGGGTCGCGTCGCCCGAGGTCGTCTTCGTGGCGAGATTCGAGAACCCGGACCAGTTGGGGACCTCGTCGGCGGCCCGGATCATGAAGTAGAACGTCGTGAGTGGCGTGAGGCCGCGAACCCGCATGGAGTCCGTGACGCCGGAGGTTCCCGGGATCGGCTCGCCGGTGACCTGCGTCGCCGCGTTCCACCAGCTCAGCGTGTCCGTGCCCGAGATGGTGGTCGTTCTGTAGCGAATGTCGTACGACGTGGCCCGGCCCACCGTGCCGTCGTCTCCGGGCGCCGTCCACAGGAGGACGACCGAGGAGTCGGCGGAGGTCTGTGCTCGGGCGGGCGTTGGGGTGAGCGCTCCGGTGAGCGCGAGGACTGCGGCGAGGCCCAGGACCTGGACCCCCAGCGGTGATCCACTGAAAAATCTGCGAGCGTGGGCGACAAGCGGATGCAGCTTGCGCATGGAAAACCCCTCCCCTTCCGATGACGATGCCTGGCTAGGATGAAATGATCGGAAACGATGCGCACCTTCCCCCGTTCGGCGACGAAAGGCAGGAATAGTGCCATCGCGCGGAAGGCGCGTTGCACGTCAAGGGTTTGCGGCAGGGTAAGGGATTAGATGGCTGTAGGAGGATTCCCTACAGCGCCGTGCGAAAAGCACGCCCCAAAGTGCACGCGGGCGGTCGCCTTCGTGCACGTTTCGGGACGGCGGGAAGCGGTAGGGCTACGGCGTGAGGACGACTCGCTCGCGGACGCGGGTGTCGCCGACGGTGCCGATGGCCTCGTAATAGCCCGGGGTCACGCGGTGCCCGTTTCGGTCCGTTCGCGGCCACGAGATGGTCTGCGAACCCGGGTTCATGCGCTGATCCACGATCGTCGCGATCCAGTGCCCCGACATGTCGAAGAGTTTGACTCGAGCGTCGCGCGAGACCGTGCCCTCCAGCCGGAAGACGAACTGGACCGATCCGCTGGACGGGTTCGGATAGGCGTGAATGGAGGCCGCGCCCGTTTCGACGGGCGGCGGTGGCGGAAGCCCCGGCAGGTTGACCGACTGCGTCACGCTGAGCGGCCCCGGGGCGCAGGAATTCACCCACCCGACCTGGTACGTGTAGTGCGTTCCGGGCTGAACCGCCGTGTCGTGGTAGGACGTGGCGCTCGCGCTCAAGAGCACGTAGGGCGAAGGCGAGTTCGAGCCCGTCCCGCGGTAGACCTGAAGCGACGTGGCCAGCGGATCGCTGCCCGACCAGGCGAGGTCGACGAAGCCCGTGTCGGCGGCGGCGGTGAACGGATCCGGCGTCACGGTCGGCTCGTCGCAATCGTAGGTGGCGGCGGTGGCCACGTTGGAGAACGCCGATCTGTTCTGCCACTCGTCCACGGCCCGAATGATGAAGTAGTAGGTGACTCCGGGCGTCAACCCGGTGACGCGAGTGCTGTCGGTGACGCCGGAGTTCGATGGAATGCCCGCGGACGCGGGCGTGGCGCCGTTCCACCACGAGACCGTGTCGCCGGCCGCGGGCGCGGACGTGCGATAGCGGAGTTCGTAGGCGGTCGCCCGTCCGACCGTGCCGTCGTCGCCTCCGGCCTCCCACTCGAGGCCGATGGAGGTGTACCCGTTCACCTGCGCCCGCGCCGAGCTGGGGTGAATCGCCAGCCCCGCGAGGAGCAGCGCGAATGTGATCGCGGACGACTTCGAAGGCCTGCCTCGATTCACGGGAATCATCTCCTGGTTCGCGTCGACTGCGCCCATTTCGACCCCGGACGACACGGCGCGGCAAAGCACCCCGTGGACCCGAGATCTGCACGATCCTCAATTGTCATGATTGTTGGGGGCGTGAAACCACGACAATTTCTACGCCCATTCCTGATTCGATGCAAGAACCACACCATTTTCGGCCTGATTTGCCGGTTAGGGGGCCCGGGGGCTCACGGCCTCGCCCCCACGGTCAGCTCGTCGAAAACGCCGGCGAGCTGACCCGCCAAGCGACTCCGTTCGTAGGCGTGGACCGGACGCGCGAGAACCGAGCCACTCGGACTCTCCTGCCAGAACCGGTGCAGCTCGATCAGCGCGCCGCGAATGCCGGATCGGTCCGCGGGTCCATGAACGTGGCACTGCTCCTGGCCTCGCAATAGATCGGCCGTCGCTCCGTCCAGCGTGAGGGCGAGGATCGGGCGCCCGAGCCTCAGGTACTCGAACGCCTTCGCGGGGATGAGCTGCCGCGTGTCGTCCGACGCCTGAAGGACCAGGAGCGCCGCCGCGCGCGCCTGTCGGAGGAGGGCCTCCCGGTGCGGGATTCGGCCCTCGACGGTGGCGAGATCGGCGAGCCCGGACGAACGGACCCGCGCGGCGAAATCCTCGGAGTGCGCCCACGGACCGCCCCCGATGAAGCTGACGCGCGTCTCTTCCCGCGCGATCTTTCCCTCCGCGATCAAGCGTGCGAGTTCCTCCAGGATCGGCGACGGGTCCCGAAACTCGGGCGTCATGAGCCCGGCGTGCACGATCTCGAAGCGCTCGGCGCGCTGGGGCGCGGGAAGGCCCGCGAAGTTCTCCTCGTCGTAGCCGTTGTAGATGACGCGGATCTTTCGATCGAGCAGGCCGGGGTGCCGTGCCTTCAATTCCGCGCCGAGTCCCGGGGTCGTCACCGTGATTCGCGACGCGCGCCGCACGACGCCGGCTTCGAGACGCCGCTCGATCCCGTACCGGAAGCTCCCCGGCGGCGGGAAGATTCCCTCCTCGATCCACGGGTCGCGAAAGTCCGCGACCCACGGAACGCGCGTCAGGACGTGGAGCGATTCGGCGATCAGGTGCGCGGTGGGAACCGGAAGCGTCGAGAAGATCGCCTGAATTCCCTCTCGGCGGATGATGCCGAGCCCGCGCGCGACCCCGAACGGAAGCCAGCTCACGTACCGATCCGGCGTGGCCAGTAGCGAGAGATAGCGGCCGCGAATGGCGAGATGCCTCGTCGTGTCGAAGCCGGGCGTGCGATGCACCGGAACACCCGCCGGGATTTGTCTGCGAAGCTCTTCGTCGCGGACGGTGTACGCGGATTCGCGAAGCGTCAAGACGTACGGCGACCACCCGTAGGCCGCGAGGTACTTGCTGAACGCGAGCGTGCGGAGCACGCCGCTGCTGCTTCCTTCGGGGGGGTAGTGGTACGCGATCAGCAGAACCCGTTTCGCCCCGTCGCGGGCACTCACCTACGCTCTCCCGAGACGTAGCTCGAGAAGCAACGCGTCCGCGAAGAACTTCGCGGCCCAGTTGAGGTACTCGTACGAGCCGTATTCGCCCCAGATCGGGTGCGAGCCCTTGATGCCTCCCCGGACTCCCGGGTCGGCGGCGCGGAGATCCTGCGTCTGGGAGACGAAGCGATTCAGGCGCCGCGCCGCATCGAGGTAGCGGGGCTCCCGCGTTTCCTCGTAGAGGCGAAGCCAGACGATCGCGGTCTGAGCGTCGCCGGTGAGACAGCTCCACCCCGCCGCGGGGCGCCAGGACGCGTCGAACCGGCCGGCGAGGCCGCCATCGGGACGCAGTCGTTCGACCAAGGCGTCCGCGGGTCGTCGCGCCGCCTCGACGTACCGGGGCTCGCCGAGCAAGATCCCCGCCTCGAGGAGACCCTCCATCGTGTAGGCCAACGTATGAAGGAGAGGTCGCTCGTTGTCGTCCAGGCAACAATCCGGAAACCAGCCGTTGGCGTGCTGGCGCGACACGACGTAGTCGAGGTTCCGGCGCGCGGCATCTCGATGGCGCTCGTCCTCCGTGACGCGCCACGCCTCGAGCAGGCCCCACGCGGAGCGCGCGTCGTAGAGGTTGACGCCGGCGCGCGCGTATTGGGACGCGTGCCGGCGCCAGACCCCGTCCGCCTCTTGGGCCTCGACGAGGAAATCCGCGGCGCGCCGGGCGGACGCGCGCAATCGCTCCACGCCGGTCTCGCGGAACGCGCGCGACCACCCGAAGAGCACCTGGCCCGTGTTGAAGACGGCCGGCGTCGGAGGGAATCCGATAACGCCTCCCTGCACGGCGCCCGATTCCAGCTGCACGTCCGCTTCCCACGCGGCCATCCGGCCCGCGCGCTCCCGATACTCGGCGTTCCCCGTGGTGGCGGCGTATTCGTAGAAGGTGGGGATGATGTAGCCGGTCGTTTCCGGGTAGGCATTGAGCCAGCCGCGACGACCGTGCGACTGCATGTGGCGGAGGGTATAGCTGCGCGAAACCCCGCTGCCCCCCGCGGCGTCTTGGCCACGGCAGAGCCACTCCATCGCCGCCTCGAGGTGGGTTTCCGGCGGGTGAGACGCGTCGCCACGGTAGATGGCGTCTCGAAGGGCACGGGTCGAAACTTGTAGGAAGGACTTCACGATGTTCAATGATACCAAAGAAATACCGCCCACGTCAGGGGCGGAGGCCGATGTACGCTTTCCGCCCATGACTCGCACGTTTGCGGACATTCCTACACGGCTTTCTAGAGTCTCCGGGCCGGGTGAGGCGTTCGAACGTGCGAAATGCGGGTATCCGGGCCCCTCATTTCGCCCGAAACGCGAGGGGTTCCCGCATAGATACGAGCGCATCATGTTACTTCGGGGTACAGTCTTGCCATGCGGGTACTTGCCCGCCATCACCAGGCACATTCCTTGCCTCATACATCGTGCGCGTCGGGTGTTGGGTTGCCGACCAGATCTCACGGGAAATGAGGAGTTGAACGCCGACCGCGCTCGCTGGCCGGCGCGCCATCGATCGTCGCACGGACCGCTCAGCGCGTCCGTCGGGATCGGCGCCGCGTCGCGCCGCGTCATCGTCATGCTCGGGGGGAGGAGTTCCATGCGACGCACTTTCTGCGCGACCGTCCTCGGGGCGACCTTGCTTCTGGCGGCATCGCCGTCGTGGTCGGGTCCGCTGGACACGCTGCAGCCCGGGCAATGGTACATGGCGCCGAACTCGGCCCTGTCCGCCGCGCCCGGCGTCATCCCGAGCCCCACGCCGCCGGGCTATCCCGCCGCGGTCATGAACGCGTGGAGCGGCGGGGCCTTCGACACGCGGCGAAACCGTCTCCTCGTCTGGGGCGGCGGTCACGGAGACTACGCCGGGAACGAGATCTATGCGTTCGACGTGAATTCCTTCACGTGGTCCCGCATCTGGGGCCCGACGCCCAACGCCCTGATCAATGCCGATTTCGGCCTCACCTACCTCGATGGAAATCCGAAGTCGCGGCACACGTACGACGGCCTCGAGTACCTGCCGAACCAGGATCGATTCTGGATCCACGGCGGGTCTCTCTACACGGGCTCGGGGGGCGCGGGCTGGGACACCTGGACGTTCGACATCGCGGGCGGTCGCTGGGAGCGCAAGCTGGACGTGCCCTGGTGCTGCTCGCTCGAGGACCTGACCGGATACGATCCCGTGACCGGCCACGTCTTCCTCATCAGCGGATACGATCTCTGGGAGTTCGATCCCAACACCAACAGCTACACCAAGCGGAACAGCGTCGGCTCCATTCCCTCCCCCACCGGAACGATCGATTCGAAGCGGAGGAAGTTCGTCGCGGTGGGCACGGATCCCGAAGGCGCGATGGGCAAGGTCTGCGTCTGGGACATTGTCCCGCCCTACAGCCGGACGATCGTCCAGACCACCGGGGACACCCAGATTCTCACGCACCGCTATCCGGGCCTCGAGTACGACCCGGTCTCCGACCGGATCGTCGCGTGGGCCGGCGGCGCGGATGTGTACACGCTGAACTTGGACACGCTTCAATGGACGCGGCGCACGCCGGCCTCGGGCAACACCGTCATCCCGACGGCCGCCGCCTCCGCGGGCACCTACGGTCGTTTTCGCTACATTCCCTCGAAGAACGTCTTCGTGGTCGTGAACGCCATCGACCAGAACGTCTACTTCTACAAGCTCGGAGCGGGCGGCGGCACGCCGACCGACAGCGTGGCGCCGTCGGCGCCCGCGAACCTAAGGACCCGATAGGAGCACCGACATGCCCTTCCGCCGCGCTCTCGTGATCTTCGGATTGGCCCTGCTGCCCGTCGCCTCGGCGGAGGCGGCGCCGATCAGTCTCCCGCTCAAGACGTTCGTGGCGCGAAACCTGCAACCGTCGGGGTCGGGGCCTTGTCCCGCGGGGTGCAAGCACGTTCGGCTCACCTTCAATCCTGATAACGGGCGGATCTATTTCGAGGGCGGCGACTACGGGGCGCTCGACAACTTCCCCGAGTCCGGCCGGCAGGAGATGTATTCGTACGCGATCGCGGACGACTCGTGGCGACTGGAGCAGCCTTACTGCGTGGCCCAGGGAAAGTATCAGCCGGAGAATCCGGACGAGGTCACGTGGGCGTGGGACTCGACGCGCCACATCTTCTGGATGGTGCCCGGCTACCAGGGCGTCAGCGGCGGCTGCTCTCAAATCCCCGCGCCGGTGCGCGGCAAGATGATGTCGTTCGATCCCGCCACCAAGCTCTGGACTCTTCCGGCGCGGAACCAGCCGCCGGACATCGACACGGGATCGTGCCGGTTCGGCGTGTATGACCCGGTAACCGATACCATCATCCGCTTCACCTACACCGGATGTCCCGGGGTAACGATCTACAACATCCAAGCCGATACCTGGACGCGCATTTGCTTCCCGAACTTCAACTCCGACATCGCGTGGGAGTACACCGGCATCGACGTTCCCGGGCGCGCCATCTACGTGCTCGACGGCTACACGGATCACATGCTGCGCTACAACATCGACACCAGGACGATCACCCAGCTCGCGGCGCTGCCCCGCGACGCGGAGACCGGCCAAACCCACATCGCGTGGGACTCCGTGAACCGCATCGTGCTCTGGATCGCCGGCGGCGGTTGCTTCAACCCCACGCCGGGATCGGCCCACGCCTATCACCCGGACACGAACACGTGGGAGACGCTCCCGCTCACCCAGCCGGACGGCCTCGACGTGACCAGCAATCACATCGTCTTCGATCCCATCCAGAACGCGTTCGTCATCATGGGATGCCCGAGCGGGGACAGCGGGAAGTTCTTCCTCTACCGGTACGGCAACGGATCCGGCGCCCCGGCGGACAGCATTCCGCCGTCGGTCCCGGCCAACCTCCGGCCCCGCTAGCGCGGCCGCCGGGGGCGGCTACGGCCGTTTCTCGGCGAGCGTCAGGTAGGAGTGCGCGCCCGCCCCAGACAAGACCGGGACGCGGGCGACGAGCGGCAGGACCCCCGAGCGTTCCACGAGCCGCGCGAGCCATTCCGGCTTCCGCGGCGGCAGGTAGATCCCCGCGCGGGCCACCGGCTGCAGCCGGCGCGCCTCGAGCCATCCTCGAATTCTCCCCGGCGCATAACTCCGAACCGGATCCTCTCCACCACGGAGTCCCCGTCCGGCCCGCCTCGCCAGCGCGATCAGCTCATGCGCGTTCAGTGCCTCCAGGAGCACGTGGCCGCCCGGTCGTAGCACGCGAGCGATCTCGTCGAGCGCCCGCTCGGGCGCGCCGAGGGCCTGGAAAATGCCGATCGCCAGGATCAGGTCGAAGCTCCCGCTTCGAAATGGGAGCTGATAGGCCTCCCCCTGCACGTACCGCCGACGCGGATCCGCATCGGCGGCCACGGCTCGAAGGAGGCTCGGGTGGGAGTAGTCGAACCCCACGGCGCGATGCCCGTCTCCGGTCAGGAGACGGACGTACGTGCCGCCGCCGCACCCCAAGTCCAGCGCGTCGAGCGGCGCCCGGGCGGGGCGCGCGGCGAGGAGCGAACGGACGGCTTCGACTCGCCGCCGAAGCCCTTGCTCCGACCATCCCGAGATCAGGTGCTCTTCGCGATTTCGCTGCGCGAAGCTCTCGAATCGCCGCCGCCACTCCTGCTCGAACGTGCCCATCCTCAGGCGAAGGTGGCGACGGCGGCGCGGGCGGGCGCGGCGGCTGGCGGAGCCGCTGGCGCGTCGAGGCCGGGAACGGACTCCCCGCGCGCCACGCGCCGGGCGAGAACGCTCAAGACGACCGTGATCGTCACGAGGTGGTAGAAGAGGTCGAAATACGATCGACTGAGGAAGTACCCGCTGACGACGAACGCCATCAGGCTCACCTCGATCATCTCGGCCCAGTCGTAGAGTAAGCGGGCGTGCGGGAGGCGCTTCATCTGTCGCTTGATCTTCCAGAGCGTCAGGAACGTCGAGGTGATCAGGGCCACGTAGGCCAGGAGGCCCGTCACCCCGTGCTCCGCGAGCACCTGGTAGAAGATGTTGTGGGCGTCCGTTCCCGCGTAGGGAGCCTCGGGCATGTACCGCGCGTACGAATCATGGGTGAAGCACTGGAACCCCGCGCCGAGGATCGGGCGGTCCGCCGCGATTCGCATGGAGAGCCGCCAGGCCCAAATGCGCCCCATGGCCGAACCGTCCTCCTCGTAGCTTTGGATCGTGTTCATCTTGTCGAACCACTTCGCGGGAAGGAAGTGGATCGCGATGGGGACGCTGATCAGCAGCAGCAGCACGGCGACCACCTTCGCCCGGCTCCTCGCGGCCAGAACGAGGAGGATCGCGCCGAGGCCGAGAAAGGCTCCGCGCGAATACGTGATCAGGATCGCGGGGATCGTGAAGATGAACGCGGCGAGAAGGAGATTCTTGAGCCAGATTCGCTTTTCTCCCCGGCGCAGAATCAGGAGCATCGGAAGCACCATGTTGAGCGCGAGACCGATCTCGGTGTTCCCCGCGATGAAGCTTCCGGCGGGGCCGAGCACCTGGTCCCCCCCGCCGGTCGCGAGCGCCCAGATGCCTCCCTTCAGCCCGTAGAATCCGATGGAGCCCGCGATGACCCAGAGGAGCCAGCGCAGTTTTCGCACGTCCTGGAAGAGCACCAGCGTGAGCCCCGTCCCGAGGAGGATCTTGCTGACCTTGCCGAACTGGCTCCACGCCTCTTCCGGATAGAAGGCGGCGAACGCCGTCGACAGGAGCGTGATGAACCAGAAGAGGCCGAGAAGCCAGACCTCTCGCGTGCGCGGCATGGGCTGTCGGTCGCGGGTGAAGAGCAGGCCCACGAACGTCAGCAGCGAGGACCAGAACGCGAACGGGTAGTTGCTGACGACCCAGGTGAGTCGGTGCGGGTTCAGGTACCCGATGCACGAATAGACGAGGACGCCGATCCACGGCCGGAAGAAGCAGAACGGCAGCGAGCTGAAGACGACGAGCGTGACGATCAGGTCGCGTGCGGACATGGGGCGATCCTAGCGGGGAGGGGTCGTGTGCCGGTGCTACCGGGCGTCCGGCGTCTTGTCGACCCGGGACCCCTGGGACTCGAGGGGCACTTCGTGGCCGAGGACGGCCTGGCCGTTGGGCGACGAGAGCGCGCTCGCGAGCCAGGCGCGTGCCAGATAGAGCGTCGAATCCGCGGCGACCGCCGTTCGCAGCTCCTGGATTCCGGCCGCCGCGGCACCGATCCGCACGAGGAAGGCGCCGTACTGGGCGCGCGTGTACGGATGCGGGTGCAGCTGGAGCGCCCGCTCGTACGCGCGGATCGCGAGCGAAGGGTTCCCTTCCTCCTTGGCTACGATTTCCATCAGGTAGAGCGCGCGCGGGTGGTTCGGGAAGTATTTCAGCGCGAAGCGAAGCTCTCCCTCGGCGCTGTTGAACGCCCGGGTCCGGTACGCCTTCCAGAAATTGTCCTCACTGAGATGGTACCGCTCGACGTTCGCGAGCAGCATCTCTCCCGCCGCGTCACGGCTGTAGTAGTCGAAGCCCTCGCCGGCCGGGGTCCCGGGATGCGCCACCGGTTCGGGCAGGTACTCCGACGGGACCTCCTGAGCCGCGGCGGGCCGCGCGAACACGAGAAGCGCGAGACACAGGGCGGCCAGCGTTGCCGGGACGGCGGCGCCTCCCTTGCGGGGCGCGGTCGCCCGGATGCGGCGCCCGAAGGGCTTCAGGTCGACCCCGAAAAGCGTCACGTGGTGGGCGACGGCGCAGAGTCGGTACCCTGCTTTCGCCATTCCCGAGTGGGACGCCGCGTTATCCATCCGAACCCGGCAGAACGCGCGTTCGTAGCCGCGCTCCTTGTAATGGCGGTAGACGAACGTCATGCCCGCGGGGTGGAGCAGGTTCCCGCGATAGTCCGGGTCGGTCACGGCGTCCCCGTGATAGATGGGCCGCGGCCCCAGGTCGCAGGCCGGAAACAGCCGCCGGATGTAGCCGAGATTCGTGATGACTTCCGAGTGGTAGATCTCGACCCCGTCCTTCATCGCGTAAAGCATCATTCCGTCCGAGCCGTCGGCGGTTCCGCGTGGCGGCGCGGGCCAGTCGGGGTGTTCCTTCACGACCCAGGTGATCGGGATGCGGGGCTCGATGTGCGGGATATCGCCGGTGAGCGGAAAATCGTAGAGGTGCCGCCTTCGCCAGAGGATCGGTCGCTTGAGCCGCGCCCACAGGGCGGATAGAGGCTGCATACCACTGATTATATCAAAGAACGCCAGTGCGTTGCTGGAGCTTGGCGTCGCGCGCGATCAGTCCCCGTCGACCGCCTCGCCGCCCCCGTGTCCGGCGACTCGATTCTTCAGGTCGGCGATCGCGGCGCGGAGCGGACTCAGGACCTTGACGCCCGACCTGCAGACGAGCGGCGTCGTCCCCAAACGAAGCTTGAACTGGTAGATCCCGTGGAGCGGATGATCCGGGCTCGCGGCCGCGCCGGGCCCTCCCCCTCGATTCAACTCGACGAAGCCCTGCTCGCAGAAGTGCTGGACCGCGCGCCAATAGAGGAGACTCTGCGCGCCCAAGCGATAGCCCTCGCCGCTGCTGCCGCTGAACATCGAGTAGGCACGCCCGGCGAAGACGGTGTAAAGGATCGCCGCGATCGGCGTTCCCTCGGCCCGCGCCACGAAGATCCGCGCCAGATTTCCCTGGAGGAGGTGGCGGTCGATCGCGTCGTCCAGCTCCCGACCCATCGCCAGCGAGTAGCCTTGTCCCCGGGCCGCGCGCTTCTGCTGCGTGCTCCCGCGTAACGCCTGGAGCGTGTCGAGGGCATCGCGTCCCGACTCGGGGGTGACCGCGATCCCCTTCCGCTCGAGCTGACGGATCCGTTCGCGCTGCTTCTTGTCGATCGCCTGCCACACCGAGTCGATCCCCGCGGTCAAGTCGGCGACGAATTCGATCCGTTCCGTCTCCCGGAAGCCGCGGGTCGCCGGGCGGATCGGGCTTCGCCCGGAGCCGAAGGACCCGAGCCACAGACGTGCCACACCGAGCCGCCTCGCGAAGGCCTCGCCCTCCCGGAGGAGGGCGGACACCGGCTCGTCCGCGTTCCCGCGCGCCAGCGGATGCGCCGCGAACGTCAGGTCGCGGACCAAGGCGGCGAGGAGCGGCGTGCGCGATTGATGGACCAGCGTCACGGCGACCCCCACGGGCTCCTTCCGATCGTCGCGGGCGAGGAGGTAGACGGCGCTGGTCGCGGAGATGTCCACCTGATAGCGCGCCCACGCATGCGAATGGAAAACATCGCCGCCGAGGGACGTCACGATCCCGTCCCATCCGTCGGGTGGGGCGTCTCGGTAGATCTCGACGCTCGGCGTCACGGCGCGACCTCCAGGCGCACAGGGCTCCCTTCCGCGATCACGATGCGACACGAACGGCCGTCCACCTCGATGGACGCGTCCACCTCCCCCGCCGAGCGGGTCGCGAACGTGGCGCGGACGTCCCGACGGCGATCCGCGCGTTCCGGCACCAGCAGCGTCGCGAAGCGCGCGTGGTCGCCCCGGCGCTCGTAGCGGGCGGCCCATCGGGGGACCATGGCCAGGTCGCCGACGCACGCCCAGCCCTGGCGGGGCGCCTCGTTCCCGCGCTCCAGCTCGAGCGTCTGGCCCTCCGGGCCCAGCGGAACGACCCGTAGCCCGGGTCCCCCATCCGAGCGTTTCGCGACCATCGCGAGATCTTCACGTGACACATCCAGACCGGGCGCGAAATGTAGCCAGTGCCTGAAGTTGTGTTGGGTTTCGGACTCCATCCAATCCACGACCAACACGAACGAGGGTGGGGCGAAGACCGTGAGGCGCCGGTGGAGAACTCCGGAATAGAGAGAATGGGAGACGTCGAGCACGTCGAACCCCGGAACCGACTCCGATCGGAGGATCCGGCACGGGCCGACCCCCTGATCGAGGTCGTCGACCGTGACGGTGCTGTGCGCGCGGGTTCGAACGAAGTACTCCGCGCGGATTGGATTTCCGTATCCGTACGGCCCGCCCGAATCGGCGAGGAGGTCGTTCCCCTCGGCGTAGAGCTCGAACGAGAGCGCGTCGTGGTGGATGTGGGTGGTCGGAAACGTGGCCAGGCGAAGCGCGAGGTGCCATGCGTCGGACGGAGGCGCGCCGGGAGCGGGATCGCTGCCGAGGAAGGCGAATCCCCCGTCCGGCGCGATCAGGCGGGGCGGCTTCGCCGGCTCCCCTTCCCGGCCGCGCGACGCGCGATGGCGGAAGTGATCCGCCGCGGAGCGCGGGAACCCGTCCAGGTCCGTCGGATCCACGAGCACAGGCGAAGAGCGCGCGCCGTCCCCCGCGGCCACCAGGGTGCCGTCCGGCTTCAGCATGTGCGCGCCGGCCTCGATCATCGCGTGGAGCCGGGTCGTGTACGCGGCGTCCAGGTCGATCCCCCGCGCGCGGGCGAGGCGCTGGGCGTACAGGTGTTGGCGGAAGACGAAGAAATGGTAGTAGGGCGAGTGCTCCCGGAGGATTCCCTCCGGGGACACGTTCTCGGCCATCTGACGCCGGAGCCTCGCGAGCGCCAGGTCGATCCACGAGCGGGCGCGTCCTGCGCCTCCCAGCGCGAGTGCGCACGCGAGAAGACCGTACGCCTGCGTGACGCCGTGGTTGTGCTCCCGCCGATAGGCGGCTTCGGGCTCGAGCTTGATCGCGTGCCGGACGAGCCCCGAGACCAAGAGCGCGTCGGACGGCCGGGCTCCCTCGTCGGACGGCTGGGCTCCGCCGCCGGACGCTCGGATCGCCTCCCACAGTTCGCAGAGGACGAGCGCGCGCATCGCGCCGATGTGCTCGTCCCAGATCGCCTCCGGTCGCTCGCGAAAGAGACACTGCTCGAGCCAGCGCGCCGCGATCTCCGCGGCGCGTTTCAGGCGCGTCGGATCGGCGTCGTTTCGGTAGACCGCCAGGTGCGCCGCGGCAGGATGGAGGCAATGGAAGAGGAACTGCTCCGCGATCGAGCCGTTCCAGTCGGGCGGATCGAGCCAGGATCGGCCCTCGACCTCGGGTGGAACGGCCGCGGCGTTGCCGAGTAGAACGGGCGAGGGATAGAGCGCGAACGTCACCGGCGGCACGCGCCGCGCGTCGGCAATTCGAGACTCCCCGGCGTACGCGAGCCCCAGTCGCATTCCGCCGCGGAGGGTCGACGCGTGCGCCTGCGCGACGCCCGAGCGGACCCAGCCCTGCAGGCGGAAGGACAAGGCGCCGCTCCACCGCGTCGCGGCGAGTCCGCCTCCGGTGAGCCATCGGTCGAGAGATTCGAGCCCGTGCGCCATGCCGGTTCCTAGTCGCCCGGGCGGGCGCGGAGCTCCTGGAGGATCTGCCGGACCTCGTACGCGAGGCCGCGGTCCGCGAGGAACAGGATCGGGAGGTAGACGGCGCCGCCCAGCGCGATGCAGGTCACCAAACGTGCGCCCGACGTGTCCGGCATCCACGGGAGACGGAGCGCCACGAGGAGGACCGCCGCCATCACGGCCGCGGCGACGATCGGCGCCCAGATGCTTCGCAGGTAGTCCCATAGGGTGAGCTTCACCTCGCGCAGGCTCCGCTCGAGGGGGATCAGGCGCAGCAGGGAAAACGCCACGGCCCAGGAGGTGGCGACCGCCATCAGCCCGAATTTCCCGCTGACGTAGGACACGCCGACCATGAGCACGGCGAACAGGATGTGATAGCGGAGTACGAAGTTCACCTGGCCGCGCGCCGTGAGGAGCGGGAACGAAGCGAGCGGCAGCACCGACATGATTCCCCCGAGCGAGAAGAGGCGAAGGACCGGGGCCACCGGGAGCCACTTCTCCGAGAGGAAGACGGTGACGAGATCCACGGCGAGAATCGCGACGCCCACTTGCAGCGGCAGCGCGATGGCCGCGAGGTATCGATTGATGCGGATCAGATAGCGCCGGAGCTCCTCGTCCTGCTTCTGAATGCGCGAGAAGATCGGGAGGGACAGTTGGGTCACGATCGACGTCGACATGCGGTGCAGCGGGTTCGAGCGGCCCAGGGCGTCGGAGACGGAGTAGTAGCCCAGATCCTGGCGACCGAGCAGCCGGCCCAGGATCGCGGTGTTGGCGACGTTGGAGAGGGTCTGCGCGGCGGTCCCGCCGGCCACGCGCAATCCGAATCGGAGCAGGTCCTTGGTCTCCTTCCAGGCGAACTCGAAGCGCGGGAGCCAGCGGGACAGCACGAGCGCCGTGAGATTCAGGGTCACCGCGCGGCCGAGGGTCCCCGCGACGAGCGCCCACACGCCGAAGCCTCGCCACGCGACGAAGAGCGAGAGTCCCGAGGACACGATCACCGCGGAGGCCTCGGCGATGAAGCGCCGGCGGAAGTCGATCGCTTTCGTGAGCAGGTTGAACGGGACGGTCCCGAGGGAGTTCACGAGGAACGTGAGGCTCAGGGCCTGGATGATCGGAAGGAGCCGCTCCTCGTGATAGAACTTGGCCGCGATCGGAGCGCCGAGAGCCGCCGCACTGGCGATGACGGTGCTCGCGGCCAGCGTCGTCCAGAAGACGGTGCTCAACTGATGCTGGGTCAGATTCTGCCGCTGCACGATCGCGGCGCCGACGCCGAACTCCTGGAACAATTCGAGGAACGTGATGACCGCGACGGCCATCGCGAAGAGGCCGTAATCCGCCGGCGCTAAGAGGCGCGCCAAGACCAGCGTGACGCACCACGAAATCACCTGCGTGACCAGGCGGTTGGACGCCAGCCAGGCCGTGGATTGCACGGCCTTTCGCTTCAGGTCCTTTCCGTCGTCGACCATCAGCCGGCGAACTGGTTACGCAAGAGACGCATGGCCGACCGGTCGCGATCCGACTCCCAGAGTCCGACGCGCTTCATTTCGAACGGGTCCGTGCGCGCGTCGTTCCGGCCCCACAGGGTCGTGAAGGCGCCCGTAAATTCCAGATCGCGAAGGATCGCCTTGATGGCGTCGTTGAAGTCGTCCGAGGTGCCGTTCGGATACGCGAACCAGCGGACCGGCTTCCCGACGCGGCCCTCGATCCGGCGCTTCGAGTCCTCGATCTCGGCCCGGGCGTCCGCGTGTGCCATGCGCGTGAGGATCGGATGGGTGACCGTGTGGGCGCCGAACGCGACCCCGCTCCGGCTCATCTCCTCCACCTGCGACCACTCGAGCATGCGCCGCCCCAGGGACGGATCCTCCGTGACGCCGAGGAGCTCGATCAGCCGATCGATGAGCTCGGTCCGTCGCTCCGGCAGCGAGCGCCGAAGTTCCCCCAGGACCCGCCGCAGCGCCGCCGATCGGTCGGAGTAGGTATCGAGCGGCAGTCGCTCGGTTCCCCAGAGCATCGCCTCGGCCTGCGACCGGGCGAACGCGTCGAACACGCGATCGTGCCACAGGGGCGCCCCGTTCTCGAGGGGTCCCGTCGAGAGAAAGATCGTCGCGGGCAGGCCGAGGCGGCGAAGGACGGGGAACGCGTTCTCGAAGTTGTCGCGGTATCCGTCGTCGAAGGTGATCCCCACCGCCCGTGGGGGCAGCGTGCCCGCGGCGGCGCCCGACCGAAGCTCTTCCAGCGATAGCACGTCGCACCGCTCCCGAAGCAGCTCCATCTGGGTCGTGAAGTCGCGCACCGCGACCCCTCGAAAAAATGGGGCGCCCTCGTCGTTCACGCGATGGTAGGTGAAGACGTGGTACTCGTCGCCCCGGTAGCGGCGAAGATACGGAGCCCTGACCCGTCCGTCCGCGCCGCGCGACAACCGAAAGCGGTCGGCCAACGTTTGCAGGAGAGCCAGGGCGCCGAGGATTCGGGCGGCCCGCGCCGCGCCGCTGGCGAGGGCATCCCCGCGCGTGGCGGCGGCGTCCGCCTCGGCGCGCCATCCGTCCCCCGCCGCCGCCGACTTCCCTTCCCCGCGCCATCGCCGCCACGTTCGCGCGATCGGTCCCTCGACGAGCGCGAAGAGCCGCCCGCGCAGGGTGTCGCCGCAGAGCGTGACCGTGAGGTTTCGCTCGAGCAGATCGGCCCACCGCAGTTTGTACGGATTCAATCCCGGGCCCGCGTGGTATTCGCGGTATCCCTCGTCGAACAGTCGCTTCAAGAGTTCATGCTCGAGATACGCGCCCGGGGACAGCTCCTTCGCGCTTTCGGCGTAATCCGCGCGAAGCGCGTAGACGATTCCG